>Ga0105238_10000141_pt1 | contig 79659 bp, 55 predicted proteins | sample KBSC34metaG_FD_81526 | JGI IMG/M metagenome (GOLD analysis project Ga0105238, IMG submission 81526) | Corn rhizosphere microbial communities from Kellogg Biological Station, Michigan, USA - KBS C3-4 metaG | ecosystem: Host-associated > Plants > Roots > Rhizosphere > Soil | place: Michigan, USA...
GGAACAGGGTGGCTGCGACACGACAGTCGCCTGCGCGATTTTGAATTGCATGTGGAATGGAAGGCACTAAAACCGGCTGAGTACGACGCTGGCATTTTCATCCGAGCCTCACAGGACGGCGCGCCCTTTCCACAGGCGGGATATCAAGTGAATCTGCTCGATGGGCATGAAGGCGATGTCCCGAATCTGCCCGGCGCCCAGAGTCGAGGGCTGATCAAACCCGCTGGGGAATGGAACATCTTCGATTTGCGCGTCGTCGGTGACGCTGTGGCACTGCGCATCAATGATCAATTGGCATGGAAGGCGGCCGGTATCAAGATCGCCGATGGATGGATCGGGTTCCAAGTCGAAGTTCCCAATGGCGGGCAGTTCCTGCTCAAGAATATTTCGGTTGTTGAACTGGGGTACGCCAGCCTGTTCAATGGTCGTGATTTGACCGGCTGGGAAAGTGCCGACGGTCCGGCGGAACAATGTTGGTCGGTCGTGAATGGCGAAGTGGTCTGTTCAGGCAAAAAAGGCCCGTGGCTGCGTTCGGCTTCGGAATACGGTGACTTCGATCTGCGACTCGAGTACCTGGTTTCCAACGGTGGCAACAGCGGCGTTTATGTCCGCGTTCCCAAAGATGGAAATCATCATCGTGAATACGCGACTCAGCCAACCGCCGGATTTGAAGTACAGATCCTGGATGACACTGCACCAGAACACGCGCTGCTGAAAGACTTTCAATACTCGGCTTCGATCTATGACTTCGCCGGGGCCAAGCCGCGTGTCTCGCGCCCGCTGGGGCAGTGGAACTCGCTCGAGATCAATTGTCGCGGACAGCATGTGACAACCTGGCACAATGGTATTCGAGTCACGAATATCACGACGAAGGATTTTACTGACCTGGATTTGCGTTCGACCAAAGGATATCTCGGGCTGCAAAATCACAGCACCGTCGTCAAACTGAAGAATATTCGAATCGGACCGCCTATCGACGTTCCCGATGGACAGGCCAATAATTGATGGGCTAAACCATCGAGCGACCGACGGATCAATCGCTGACACCCTCTTTCATTGAAACGAGATTTTCTCCGTGCGAACTTTGATTTCTGGTGCGACGTGCGTACTTCCCAGCGGGCAGGCCCGTGTCGATGTTCTGATCGAAGACGGAAAGATCCTGGGCATTGATCCACCGCAGGGTGCGCACGTCGACGAAACAATTCGCGCGGATGATCGAGTGCTGATTCCGGGTGTCGTCGATGATCAGGTTCATTTTCGCGACCCCGGACTGACTCATAAGGAAGATCTGTACACCGCCACGCGTGCCTGTGCAAAAGGTGGGGTCACGTCGTTCCTCGAAATGCCCAATACGAAACCGGCAACGATCTCGCAGGAACGTCTGAACGAGAAACTGGCACTCGCCAGCACCAAATGCCTGGTGAACTACGGCTTCTATATGGGTGCCACGCCGCAGAATCTGAACGAACTGAAGCGCGCGACACGGACTCCGGGCATCAAGATCTTTATCGGGTCCAGCACCGGAGATCTGCTGGTCGACAACCAGCAATCGCTGGAACAAATCTTTGCCGAGACGACCTTGCCGATCTGTGCTCACTGCGAAGACGAAGCCACGGTGAACGCGAACCGGCAGCGGTTGAACGGTGGTTCAAGTTACGAAGATCATTCGAAGATTCGTGACGAAGCCGCGGCTGTCATTGCGACCAAACGGACACTCGACCTGGCGATTCGGCACCGACATCGCTTTCACCTGCTGCATGTGTCGACCGCGGCCGAAACCGAGCTACTGCGGCACCCGCAAGGGCTGATCACTGCCGAAGTCTGCCCGCATCATCTGTACTTCAACGTCGATGATTATGAACGCCTGGGGTCGCTGGTCCAGATGAACCCTTCCATCAAAACTTCGGATGACAACGAAGGGCTGTGGCAGGCATTGAAGGATGGACGCATTCAGGTGATTGCAACGGACCACGCGCCGCATACTCTCGAGGAGAAGCAGCAACCCTATCCGAATTCGCCGTCGGGTCTGCCCGCTGTCGAGAATTCACTGGCACTGATGCTCGATAGCGTAAACGCAGGGATCTGTTCGCTGGAAAGTGTCGTGCATTGGATGTGCGATGCACCGGCCCGCACCTGGGACTTGATCGACAAAGGCCGCATCGCCGAAGGTTATGATGCCGACCTGGTGCTGATCGATCTGCACAAGAAGCAAACGATTCGCAATGAGAATCAGGAGACCAAGTGCAAGTGGAGCCCCTGGAACGGAGTCACACTACAAGGCTGGGCCGTACGCACATTGGTTGGCGGCAAGACCGTTTTCGCCGATGGAAAATTCGACGAATCCGTACGCGGATCGGAAATTCAATTCGACCACGCACGCGGAGGCTATTGGGCGACGTGAGCGATCATGATCAGGCAACAGCCTAACCGACTGCGACCTCGCGAACATTGACGGCAAGGCAGCATCCAGACACGCGGCGGATTGTAATTCAGTCCGATACTCTGAGGATTTGACGATCCGAGGTCGATCGCGAGTACCCGATTCTGGACTTGTTTCATGAAGGAACGTTCATGAGCCGCTATGCATGGCTGGTGTTGCCAGGAATCAAAACAGATGATTTGGCTGGGGAAGATCGTCACGAATACGATGACTGAAGAAATCTATTTCAAGATTGGCGATGCAACCACACCACCGAATTCTGAAAATCATCTATTGATGAAAGCAGTGATGAAATTCTTTGCTGAGAACGTCGGCAAAACTCTTCGCGTCATCGCTGAGGAAGAATTTGAAACCGTCACCGACGAAAGTTGGTTCGAAATTGGCGGCGAAGAAGCGTTAGGCGTCGAATTCGAAGAGTACCTTCATGGATTCAACGGGCAGTTGGTGAATAGGTTTATGAATTCCTCTGACGTTGAACGTTGGAACGATCACTTCAGTTACCAGGGCCTACGGCGAAGTGCCTCCAACTTTGGCTATGGGAATCTTCGACCCTTTGGGCCTGAGGATGTGCAAACAACGTTGGCCGGACCGTTGTGCCTTATTCAATGATCGTGATTTTAATTGACTGTTGCCCGTTAACTCGACCGACAGGCCTCGCAGTGAACTTCGGCCTCAATCTGTTGTGACAGATTCATGCGTTGGATCCGTTGTGCTCGTGCTGGACCGCAGAACACGCATGTGAAGAACGATTGCGCGTCCCAGACGTCCATAAAGATTCGTGACTTCAAGCCCACGTGCTGCACAAACTCGAGTCCTTGTTCCAGGACGACTTCCATACTGCGAATCGTCGGTGGCGAGAAGGTTTCTGTAGATTGAAGTTGATCCATCAGCCCGTTGCCCGGCCGGGTTGGGATCACGCTGACACACCCGCTGCCAGAGTTCACGGCGTGTCTGATCGAGCGCAGTGCCCAGTCAATCCCTTCAGGTTCATTCAGACCGGGCGGTTTCAGGAGCACGAATGTGCGCACGTCAACATCGTGCGACTTCAAAAACTGCACGGCTTGATCGTAGTCAGCGACGGTCATGCGCTTGTTCAGACTGGGCAAGATTTCGGGGTGCACGGTTTCCAGTCCGAGGGCGATCTCTAACCTGGTTTCAATCCGGTCTCGAAACTGCAGGCATCGTTCATCCGTCAGGAGCGGATGATTCTCGACGATCACCGTTTGAAACGGTTTTAGCCGAGTCGCAATCTCAGTATGATCTTGTGGAGGGATTGCCTGCGAGTCGAAGAAGTTGCCGGCGTTGTAGAGTTTGATGTGACGCGCCGCTGGCAACCGGCCGGTGGCGTAGTCAATCTGCGTCGGAATCGCTCCGACAGGCACTCGATCGTCGAGCGTATTCTTCCACAGGTCGCACATCGTACAGTGGAACGGACACTCGCGATTCGTCAGGAAAATCGTGAGGACGTCTTCGACCGTACCACAGGAGGCTCGTTCAGGTTCGACGAGGAAGGCGTAGGGCCTCCACGGGTCGAGCTGGTTTTTTGCCGGTCGAGCGGCAAGGACATCGTTATCTGTCACCTGTGGCCAGGGCATTTGGGTTGCCAACCAGATTTGTTGGATAAGAATCGGCGGCGCGGACTGACTTCGTCCAAGACGTGTCCTACAGGGTGTACCACATTCTGCTCGAAATACCAGGAAAACGTCGACTTCCCACATTTCCTGTATTGTATTAACTTCCGTCGATTCGGCATTCCAAGGAGGGACGCGAAATGACGGCGACCATGAATGAAACTCGGCCATCCGCAGATCGATCCGTGCGGGACATTATTGCTGCCGCACGATCCGTCCGCACGCAGACGAAAGCCCGATCCGGAATCATCGGCTCACTCGGAATGTCGTGCTTGTCTGGATTGTTGATGTGGCTTTGTTTCACACCGGTCAACGCCAGCCCGCTGGCCTGGGTGGCTCTCGTTCCGTTGCTGTTACTCGTGCGCATTGAAGAGCGTACTCATTGGATGAAACTGTCGATTTACGTTGGCAGCCTGGCCAGTCAACTGGCGATGCTGCAATGGATGCGTCTGGGTGATCCGACGATGTACATTGCCTGGACGGCGTTGTCGGTATATCTCGCGCTGTATCCGGTGGCATTCGTTGTGATCTCGCGGATCGCCGTACATCGCTGGTCGATTCCCTTGGCCGTTGCAACGCCCATCATTTGGACAGGTTTGGAATTCCTGCGTGGCCATTTGATGACAGGCTTTGGCTGGTATTTTCTGGCTCATTCCCAATACCGCTGGCTGGAACTGATTCAGATCAGCGACATCTTCGGCGCCTATGGCGTCAGTTTCGTCATCGTGATGTCATCGGCCGCTCTGTCGTTGATGGTTCCGCATGCATGGTTGATTCGGCTTCGACTGGCACCTCCATCCACGGGACCGACGACAGCACCAGGACTAACCCTGTCACAACTGATTCAGATCGCCTGTACACTCGCCGTGTTCGGTTCGACATTGACCTATGGATACGTTCGACGAGCTCAATCCGATTTCAAACCGGGACCTCGAGTCGGATTGATCCAGGGGAACTTCGTCGCATCCCTGCGAGAAGAACAGGTTGATCCGAGGGACATCTATTTCACGCACATGCGGCTGAACGCGCAGGCGGTTCGCGAACATGCGCAGGTGATTGTCTGGCCCGAAGGCATGTTTCCGTGGCCATTGTTGTCGAAATCAGGAGACGTATCGGACGATCAACTTCGGGAGCTGGTTCCCGGTGTGAACCCGGAAATGTGGTCAGACCCCACGACGCGTTCGGCTCTCATCGAAGAAAGCCAACGCTCGGGTGCGGCTTTGATCTTTGGAATCAATGCTGTCGAAGCAGACCAGAATGGCATGCAAATGCACAATTCCGCTGTCTTCGTCCGACCCGATGTTGGACTGGCGGGTCGGTATGACAAGATGCACCTGGTTCCGTTTGGCGAATACATTCCGCTGACCGACTACATCCCCTTGATGCGCGCCTTCTCGCCCTATCGCGAATCGACGTCTGGTCTGACTGCCGGAAAACAGCCGGTGATTTTTTAATACGGACAGTGGCGAATGGCACCGATCATTTGCTTTGAAGACACGGTTCCCCATGTCGTGCGTGATATCGTTGCGTCGGGTTCAGAAAACGATACTGGAAAAGCCGTGGACATCCTGGTCAATTCGACCAACGATGGCTGGTTTCACGGGTCCAGCGAGCTCGACCAGCACTTGATCACGGCCGCCTTCCGAGCCGTCGAATGTCGCACGCCATTGGTTCGCGCCGTGAATACAGGCATCTCAGCCGTGATCGATGGCGATGGCGCGATTCGAGAGCCCGAGGTCTTCATTGACGGCGACGCGCGTAAGAACGCTCCGAACCCGCCCAGAACAACAACGCGCGATCCAAAAACAGGTGCGTGGTACAAGCAGCTCAACGCCGCCATCGTCGATACGGTGCCGCTCGATTCGCGCCGCAGTCTGTACGTTCGTTATGGTGAATGGTTCGCTTTGATGTGCGCCGCAATGGCGATCTTCACGGCCGCTTCGGTCGTCATTCCCAAGGCAAACAAACCCGCCGTAGCATAAAAAAACGCATCCCAACACTGGAATGCGTTTCATTTATCAAGCGATCGTGCGTTCCGTCTCATCCGACCCGCAGCCCGGCCTACTGTTTCCAACGCAAGCAGTATCGCCATTCTAAACCCAACTCAATCGTAAACCCCGCCAACCCGCGTCTGCCGCAGGCGGTTTGTTCGCGTCGCATGATGGGCTGCGAATAGGCGAGTCGTTCGCGCGATGACGTCCAATCTGCAACGCGCGAATCGCATCCCTATTCTGAACCCAAGTCAATCGCGCATCCCGCCGACCCGCGGCCGGGTCACTTTGCCGCGGTGTAGCGACGGGCGACTTCGGTCCAGTTGACGACATTCCAGAACGCGGCGATGTAGTCAGGTCGACGATTCTGATAGTTCAAGTAGTAGGCGTGTTCCCAGACGTCCAGTCCCAGCAATGGAGTTCGGCCTTCCATCAAGGGACTGTCCTGATTCGGCGTGCTCTCGACGATCAGCTTGCCCTTGTCGAGCGACAACCAAGCCCAACCGCTGCCGAATCGGGTCGTCGCAGCGGCATTGAACTTTTCTTTGAAACTGGCGAGTGAACCCAGGTCTTTGTTGATCGCGGCCAGCAAGTCGCCGGTCGGTTCAGCCCCGGTATGCGGAGCGAGAACCGTCCAGAACAACGAGTGGTTGGCATGTCCGCCCGCATTGTTGCGTACGACCGTTCGGATATCTTCGGGAACCGCAGACAGATTGCTGATGATCTCTTCCGCAGACTTTGAAGCGAGCGCGGGATGGGCTTCCAGCTTCGCGTTGGCGTTATTGATGTACGCCTGATGATGTTTGCCGTGATGGATTTCCATCGTCTTGGCATCGATGTACGGTTCGAGTGCATTCGAGGGGTAAGGCAGGGGCGGCAAGGTAAAGGCCATCAGAATTCTCCTGTAGTTCCGGGTTGTCTTCTGCTGAATCGTATCGCGACCCGCCAATCGATCGGCAGAGATGCTTTTCGCTCGGGCATTTTAGGACCTCGGCTCCACGAAGCAAAGAGACTGAGGCCCCACCATCCTGAGGACCGTCTTAATACTTTCTTGACAATCCACGGGTTTATGCCGTTTCGGGGAGCTGATGCATACTGAACAATCTGTGAGTTTGATGCGTATTTCCCAGTGACTTCGATGTCCACGAGTGCAGAGGTCACTTGGCTTGCAGGGACAACGCCGGCTCGGCGTCATTTTCACAAACCCACTCTTGGGGATTCTCGGCGACTGAGTGGACGAGTCGACCGGTCCTACGTAGAGTCTTGGTCGACGTCCGTACCGTTCTGTTGGTGGCAGAAGTCGGTACCGGAGGTGAATTGTTTTGGCAGCAAATTTATCTCTCCCAGTTGTGCTCGGAATCGTCTGCAGCCTGGCCGGGACTTGTCACGGAAAACCTGATGAAAGTTCAGCAGTTTCTTGAACACCACGGTCTGAGCCAGAACCCGTTCAGCCAGGAAGACGCCCAGACCGATCCGCTATTCCAGAAACTTTGTTCAGACGGAACATTCCATCCCGCATGGGACAAGATCTACGGCGACCCATCGACTCCATCGACGGCTGTCGTGTTCGGCGAAAAGGGCAGCGGCAAGACAGCTCTGCGTCTACAGATCGTCGACCATATCGCCAAGTACAACTCAGCTCATCCCGACAAACGCGTCTTCATCATCGACTATGACGACTTCAACCCGTTCCTCGATTCGTTTAACGAAAAGGTCGGCTGGCCTGGTGCTCGGCCGGAACGAACCCTGTCCAAATGGCGGTTGTGGGACCACATCGACTGCATCCTGTCACTGGCGACAACACACCTCGTTGACGATGTCCTGATCGAGCACAAAGGCAACGTCGGACCATTCCAGGTTTCTGCCGACAAGATTCCTGGCTTGAGTAAAACTCACAAACGCGATCTGCTGCTGCTCGCATCCTTCTACGACCGCAGTTCCGACATTGGTCAGCAGTCGCGTTGGTCCGCGCTGCGTCGGAGACTGGGCGTTCCGAACCTGCGGAGCTATCGAGATTTTTCGATCGGCCTGGTCGTCACACTGGTTCTGTTTGGATTGCTGGCACAGTTCGGGTACCTCAGTCAGTTCGGGTCTGTCTGGCCGTGGGTGGTGATCTTCGCCGGTTGGGCACCCTGGTTGTGGCATCAAGCCAGTATGACATGGCTGGCCTGGAAAACTTCGCGACAGATTCGCGTCCTGGATCGACAATTGAACCAACTGAGATCGATTCTGTCGAACTTTGACCCCAAAGATCTGATGGGCCAACCGATTCCCGCTCGTGATCGCAGCGACGACCGCTATGAACTGCTCACCAAGTTGCAGAACATTCTGGACGCGCTAGGTTTCGAGTCGATCACTGTACTTGTCGATCGCGTCGACGAACCGCATTTGATCAACGGTTCGCCCGAACGGATGAAGGCTCTGCTATGGTCGATGTTCGACAATAAGTTTCTGAAGCACGCCGGCATCGGCTTCAAATTGCTGCTGCCCATCGAAGTCAGCTTCTACCTGACTCGCGAAGACAAAGAGTTCTACGAACGATCACGCCTCGACAAACAGAATCTGATTCGTACGCTGGAGTGGACAGGCGAATCGCTGTTCGACCTGGCGAACGATCGTGCCCGCGCCTGTTCGACAAACAGCGATCAATCCATTTCGATCAAGAAATGGTTCGAAGATTCGATTAGTGAACCGGAACTGGTCAGCACGTTGTCCCGCTTGCGAGTGCCGCGTCACCTGTTCAAGTTCTTGCATCGGCTGCTAGTCGAACATTGTCATCGGTACACCGACGAATCACCAAAATGGATGATCAACCGAGAAACGCTGCAATCATCCCTGGCCGTCTACATGCGTGACCTCGAAGCCTACGATCGCGGCCTCGGCACCGGCTGACCCGGCCGCGGGTCGGCGGGTCGGCGGGATGCGCGATTGAGTTGGGTTTCGAATAGGCGTGTCGCTCGCGCGTTGTTGTCTGGATGACAGCCGGTCACCGCTTGCGGTAATCTTTGGGGGGGCCACCGGTTTGCCGTCTTCGGACAACCAGTGCTCTGCGATGAGATTGGTATTGGATCAGTAGGTCAGTCGAAGATTTTCGCGTGACAAACGCTTGCTTGTCAGTCAAAGTTTTGAGAGAGCCTCGATTAATCGTTCGACTTCGGACGGCGTATTGTAGTGCATCAGGCCGACGCGTACGACGCCCTGTGGTTCCAGGCCCAGTGTCTCGGAGAGTTGCAACGCGTAGAAGTTGCCGTGCCCGACGAATAGACCCAAGTTGCCGAGGCGATCTGCAATCTCAATTGCTGTCAGGCTGGTGTGGACGAAACTGACCGTCGGTGTTCGCTGCTGGATTCGTTTTGGATCGGTGATTCCCAGGACACGAATTTCCGGAATCGACGTCAATCCTTTCAATAACAGCCCTGCCAACTGTTGTTCGTAGGTCGCTATCGCCTGATACGCCACCTGCAGGGCCACTCGTAGGTCGGCCTTTGCACCATTGATGCGCCGCCCCAATTCGGCCAGATAGTCGACCGCGGCTTTTGCACCAGCAATCCCTTCGAAATTCTGCGTTCCCGTCATCCAGCGGCCGGGTAGTGTTTCCGTGACGGGCCTCAGCTTGTATGGGGTGATTGAAGACAACAATTCCGGGCGACCGTACAACACGCCGACATGCGGCCCGAAGAATTTATAAGCGGAACACGCCATCCAGTCGCACTCCCACTCGGTCACATCGGGCAGTGCGTGCGGAGCAAAATGGACGGCATCGAGAAACACCTGGGCTCCAACAGCATGAGCCTGACGACACAGTTCACCAACTGGATTGATCGTTCCGACAATATTCGATGCGCAGCCGATGGCGACCAGACGCGTCCGCGGCGATAGATACGATGTGAATTGGTCCCGATTCAAAGTGCAATCGCCACGCTGGAATTCGACATATCGCACGGTCGCGCCCGCATCGCGCGCGGCGAGAACCCACGGCGTCACATTGCCGTCGTGGTCCAGGCGCGTGACGATCACTTCGTCACCCGGCTGCCACGACCGGCTGATGGCGCGGCTGACTGCAAACGTCAGCGTCGTCATGTTCGCGCCGAACACGATCGACTGTGGATCTTCGGTTCCCAGAAATGCGGCGAGCGTCGCATGTGCGGACTCGAGCAACTCATCGCTCTCGCGTGCAGTCGCATACCGTCCGCCGCGGTTGGCGTTCGTGTGGATTAGATAGCGTCCGATCGCGTCGACGACCGACTGAGGCACCTGGCTTCCACCAGGTCCATCGAAAAACGCGACGGGATCTCTTCCCACGATACGACTCAGAGCTGGAAACTGTGCTCGACACCAATCAATCGGAAAGTCACTCAGACTCGTCATCAGGTACGTCCAAATCGATAAGAACAAAAGTTGCTTCGATCAGTTCAACCGCCGTTTGGCTCGAGATCGACTCATCCGTTTTGAATCACTCTACGCCGTCGAATCTGATCGAAAATCAAATAGACCACGACACCGCTAGTCAGCACTACGATCACGCCCCATAGCCGCTCGTAGCGCGTGCCCAGCACGAACAGCCATCCGATCAATGCCAGCAGGCTGGGAATCGGGTACGCCCACATCCGAAACGGCATGACGATGTCGGGCCGCGCGGTGCGCAGGACGTGCAGGGCGCCAATCTGAGCCACAAATTGCACCAGGATGCGGACGGTCACCGCCGTTTCAATCACAGCGTCCAGAGGTAGATAGCAGAATGCTGCGGTCAGGATTCCCAGCACCCAGAGCGAAACGGTGGGGTATTTTTTTGTGGGATGAACCTGAGCAAACACGCCCAGAAAGTCGCCATTGGCGGCTGCCGCGTAGGGAATTCGCGAATATCCCAGCGTCATCGAAAAGCTGCAGGCAAACACTGTCCACAGCACCAGCCATGTAAAAGCTACGGCGATGGGGCGACCATATAATGTTTCCATAAACAGGGCGGCAATCTGTTTCGATTCCATCGCTCGTTGCCACGGAACAACGGCGATGATGGACAGATTCATAGTCAAGTAGATCACCGCGACCACGACGACCGACCAGATCACCGCTCGTGGAATTGTCTTGCCTGGATCACGAACCTCGTCACCCAGATGGCAAATGTTGTAGTAACCCAGGTAGTCATAGATCGCGATCAGCATCGCGGCTCCCAGCCCCTGAACCCACTTGCCGTCAACCTTGAAGGCATCGTCCGGAAAGGTGATCAGTTCAGCGCGGAAATGAGTCAAGCCACACACCGTGACCGTGACGACCGTGATCAGTGTGCCGGCGCAAAGGACGAGTCCCAACCAGCCGACGATGCCGATCCGCCGCGACAACAACCAGGTCACGATCAGACAACAACAGGCGGGCAACGTTGCCACGCCGCCCGGAACGTGCCAGTCGCTCATGACCTTTCCGAGGTCCGGCCAGATGTATTCGAAATACCGCGTCGCGCCGATATAGCCTGACGCGATCTCCATCGTACCACTGATCAGAAATTGCCAGACGAATAGGAACGGCAGCATCCGCAACCAGCGTGAATGTGACCGGCCAAAGATTTCGCGCAGAAAATGGTACGTCCCACCGCTGCCGGGGAGCGCCGCTCCCAGTTCACTCCAGACCAGCCCGTCGCAAATGACCAGGATTGCGGCAATAATCCAGGCGCAAAGCGCCTGGGGACCATGCATCGCTGCAATAAAACTGGGGATGGTGATAAACGGTCCCACCCCCACCATGTTCGCGATGTTGAGTGCGATCGATTGCGGCAGTCCCAGCCCGCGAACCAGCTTCGATTCCGATGTGGAACCGCCAGACTGGATCGCGCCGTCAGGAAGGGGAGTGTTCAAGGCAATGAGTCACTCATCAGGACGATCGATCGGTGTCCAACACGGCACGGCCGGCCTCATATCACCATTTCCAGCCAGTTCGCAGTTGATCATTCACAACGGCGCCCACTGGCCATTCGCCGCGATACAACTTCGCAATGCAGTCGGCTGCTTCGATCGCCATGTTTTCTTGCGACAGTTTGTCGCCACCGCCCAAATGAGGACTGACGACCACATTGTCGAGCTTAAACAATGGATTATCGGCAGATGCAGGTTCGACCTCGAACACATCTAGTCCGGCGCCACCCAGATGTCCTGACTGCAGCGCTTCTAGCAAATCGGCTTCGACGACCAGGCGTCCGCGTGCGGTATTGATCAGAACGCTACCCGGTTTCATCTTTCGGAACACATCGCGATTGAACATGCGATCGGTTTGAGCGTTATGAGGACAATGGATGCTCAAGTAATCGCTGCGAGCCAGCAGGGCGTCGAAGTCGACCAGTTCAATGCCGTGTTTTCTGGCGAAATCCAGATCGGGATATGTCTCGGTGGCGATCACCTTCATCCCCATTGCAATCCCACGAACAGCGGTGCTGCGACCGGTCCGCCCCAGTCCCATCAGGCCAAGTGTTGTTCCTCGAACCGGTGCCGAAAGTCCGATCGACCATTTGCCGGTGCGGGTCCGGGCGTCGTTCACAACGACTCGTTTAGCGAAACCAAAAATCAACGCGAAAGCCTGTTCCGCGACACCTTCATGATTGGCTGTGGGGGTAATTGTTAAGGCGATTTTGTGGTTGGTCGCGGCAGGAACATCGACGCGGTCGTAACCGACTCCGGCGCGAGCGATCACGCGCAGATTCGGCAAGGCCGCAATCACATCTGGAGTAAAGTACTCTCCACCGGCGATGACGGCGGATGCCGGACCTAGCACGCGAATCGTTTCAGCCGCTCCGCATAACCCTCGCGTGAACGTCGGATCTTCAGGGTAGACAACCGTCAAACCCGCTTGTTCGAGGATCGAGACCCAACGGCCGGGCACTTTCACAATCGCTTCGGGCGTAATCATCACGACAGGCATGTGGTTCCATTCACAGAAATACGGTGGGATCAGCTTTTCAAGGCGAGATCCGAAAGATAGCGAACTCGATTCAGAACGGCGAGATTGACGGTCCGAAAAAGCGATTCAATTCGCGCGTGCCGACCACAGAACCAAGTCATTGCCTGATTCAGTTTGCCACCAGAAGGCATGGACACAGAATCATGAGAACAAATCCAGGATTGGTTTGCCCGTCGCAATGGGCCACGGACGTCCAGCCAGATCGAGATAATGTTTCGTTGAATCGATCCCCAACGAATGGAAGATGGTCGCTGCGATATCACCCGGCGTCAGCGGCGTCGTTTCCGGATAGGCAGCGATCCGGTCCGAGGCGCCCACCACTCCACCTCGATGAACTCCGGCACCCGCCATGACGATGGAATAGACCGCCGCCCAATGCTTGCGGCCGGGCGTACTGCCAGCGAAACTCGGTTCGAGTGCCACTCGCGGCGCTCGGCCAAACTCGCCCATGCAAATCACCAGCGTCGAATCGAGCAGGCCGGTACGTTCCAGATCTTCGAGTAGCGCGGCGAAGCAGTTGTCGAAGCGAGGCAATAGATGTGTCTTCAGCGCCATGAAGATGTCGTTGTGAGTGTCCCAACCATACTGGTCGGTTTCATCAGGTGATTTATCCTGGCCACGTGCGGTGTGGCTGAGGAACACGGTAATCAGGGGCACTCCCGCTTGCACCAGGCGACGGGCCAGCAGGCACGCTTGTCCTGATCGATAACGACCGTATCGGTCGCGCAACGAAACCGGTTCCTGATCGAGATCGAAGGCCTGACGGCAGCGCGGCGATTCCAATAGCGTGTGCGCTTGTCGGTACAGATCGTTCATTTCCAAATACTGCCGCTCGCCGACCAACTGGCGGCGAGTGTTGTCGATCGCGTCAAGCAGACTGGTGCGAGAATTTTGTCGGATCAAAGGCAGTTCCGGCTGGGGTTCAAGTCCGTGTATTGCCACCGGAGAGCTCGCGACATCTCCGACCGTCAATGCGTCAAACTTACGACCAAGAAATCCACCGAATTGTCCGGGTGACGGTTCTTCAGGGACCAAAAGCGGCCCGTTGACGTGAACCGCAGTATGAGGGAACCGGGGTGCGGGAGCCACACGTTGCAAGATCGCGCCCAGGACCGGCGCATCATCATCACGTGGCGGCGGATTTGAGGACTTCTTGGGATGGAACTGCCCGGTCAGAGACAAATACGTTGCCGAACCATGATCGAGGTCATCATGCGACAGACTGCGAACAACCGTGAAACGATCAGCGAACCGAGCGACTTGTGGCAGATGCTCGCAGATTCGCAGGGCGCCATTTGATGTGGCGATCGAATCGAAATCGCCGCGAATGCTGGCTGGCGCCTCTGGCTTGGGATCCCAGGTCTCGAGCTGGCTTTGACCGCCACTGGCATACAGGACGATCACCGACTTGGCGCGCCCAAAGCCTGGCGACCGCGCCAAATCCGATGATAATTCGTCGGCGCGTGTTGTCGTTGACCTTAATCCCTGGCCCAAGGTCAGACCTGCGAGTCCCCCGATCCGTAACCACTCGCGCCGGGAAACCGGGACGCGGCGATCCACATCATCGAAAGTCAGTCGCAACGACATTCGGCCAGGGTTCCCCTGTTCTTTACAGCAGATCACGCAAATGGAAGTGATGCTTCCCTAGTTTGCCGCCGTAGTTACCGGCTGTCACCATCAAAACTCGAGGATTGGCAGTGGCCGCATGCAAACCGACTTTCATCGCGGCCTGTACGGCTTCAAAACTCAGTCCATCGATCACGATTTCATAAACCGCCTGACAGCGATCGGGCAGTTGAGAATTGCCGAACGCGCGCAGTGTCGGGCAGTACGCATCGTTGGTGCTCGCTTTCAGTTTCGGGTAACGAGATCCCACTTTACTGCCCGATCGCACGATCCCGCCGGGAAATGGCAAGGCGATGTCGGGCACCGATCGCATCGCGTCGACAGCTGCTTCGGTCGCGGTCAGGGCAGCGGCGCCGTCGGTGGCTCCGATCAGCAGATTTCCACCGGCCACGCCAGTGATCGTGCCGAAGTAGTCCTCGCACAGAAACTCGCCGTCCATCACCGGAATTCGCCAGAAGCGCCGATGATCGAATTTTTTTGATTTTTGGAAGCCATCACCAAAGTAGCGCAGTGATCCGCCCACGCGAAACTGTTTTTCCTTCGGACAGCCTTCAATGCCGTTGAAACAGGCCGTCGTTGGACAAGTCAGCACGCACTGTCCCACACGCGCTGGAACCGCCTTCGCCAGACCATCAACCGAAAAGGCAAACACCAGGATCGAAATACCGGGGCGTCGATCCGGAGTTTCGCTCGCAGGAACCATCCGTTCAACCGCGGCCTCAACATCGCACGCGATGACGCTCGTCGCATTCCCGCAGAACTCGGCCGCGGCGACTGACGCCCATCGTTCGTTGACGGCTGTAATCACGAGGCGAGTGCACTTGATCGGAAACGCTTCTGCGAATGTATCCACGATGTCGACATCGTTCAGTCGCAACTCCGCCGGCGAATCAATCGCATCCACAGTCATATTCGGTCCCATTCCTCAATCAAGAATCCACCAGGCAGTCGAGTCTCTGCCTGCCGAGAAACTCGGACAACAAAGTTCCAGGGAATAGCGGCCGCAAGTTTAACGATTCCAGCTCACGACTTCTCGGTACGCGGCACATTTGGAGAACTCGGATGGCGACCGAGGGCGCCTGGGCCGACGGCAATCTCCACAAACGTCGCGTCCATCGCTCTTTCGCAATTCCCGGTCAAATTCGCTGAAATCTGTGAAAAGAAACTCCCTGCGCGAGGTCTCTCCACGGACAGACTCACTTATTCGGTTTTGTTATGCCCCTGGATGCGAATCAATTGGCCCAGTTGATTTCAAATCAAGCCGCATGTCTGCGGTTGTGGATTCGGTCTCGCTGTACGTCGAGTGAGGACGTGGTGCAGGAAGCATTTTGCCGGCTGGCCGTTCAAGACCCGGTGCCCGACAACCCCGTTGCCTGGCTGTTTCGAGTTTGTCGCAATCTGGCCGACAAGCAGCGACTGGCGGACAGGCGAAGGCAGCATCGTGAACGGGACCGCGCCTCGTCCCGCCTGCAATCGCAATCGAGCGTTGATCCACTGGAATTGCAGGAGACGCTGGCGGCCGTTGAGCGACTGCAAGACGAGTTGCGCGAGGTCTTGATTGCACGCATCTGGGGCCAACTGTCGCTCGAAGAAATCGGCCGGTTGGGTGGCGTTTCGACAGCAACCGCATATCGCCGCTATGAAACGGCCTTGCAGCAATTAAGGCATCAATTGGATTTCAAGTGTAAGAAACCATCATGAATGAAGACGCACTGAACGATCCCGTCCTGCAATCGCTCGAAGCCAGTCTCGCGTCGGCAGCACCACAATTGTCCGCAGACGAGCAGCATCGATTGCTGTATGCCTGCGCCTTCAAAGCCGGTCAACAAGCCGCTGTCCGTTCGACTCGGCGATGGCAAGCTGCCGCTGCGTCTTTGGCATTGGTCATCTTTGGGTTGGTCATTCCGCGATCGAACCAACCGCCAAACGTTGCTCGTGTCGCGCCAGTCAATAACGAACCGCAGCAGACCAGCGTAAAACTGGCCGTCCCGGTTGCGATCATTGAAGATTCAATTCCCAGACCAGATGACTCCTGGTCCACAGTGCAACGTCCGTCAAAGATTCGATTAGATGCCTGGAAACGAACGCCGTCCACTATTCGGTCCGATTCGCCAACATTGGCACAGCATGGCGCTTCCACCGCGAGTAGAGATGGCCTGACAGTGGGTGGATTGAATTGCGGATCCATTGAATGATTCGCACGCACTCTGATTTACGTTCCTTAGAGCTTACTCGCCCTCCTATTTCGAGAGTTCTCATGCGTACAGGATTGTTCTGCGTCCTTGCACATCTGCTCCTTGGCCCAATCGCAACCGCCGAAGAACCCAAGCCGGTAGAATTGAGCATTCAGCCGATGGCAGTCGAAGTTCCCGTGCTGAAATATCGGCTGCTTCCACTGCAGTCAGAATTGAAGCCTGGCAACGCAGCACCCATTCTGCTGCGATTGCCAATGGAGCAAACGCAATGGATGACCAAGGTCTATCCATCGTTACACGACTGGATCGATCGACCGTTGGACGATCCGAAATGGAAAGAATGGGACAACGATGGGACACAGGGGCTGCCCGGTAGATTCTATGACGAATTGAAGCGGGCCGCGTTTCGTCGCGACGCCGATTGGCAGTACCCGCTCTACGAAACGGACACGCCGTACTCGATTTTGCTGCCAGACGTCCAAGTGCTGCGAACATTTCTGGGGAGCGGTTTGGCGAGCAAAGCTCGATATCACATGTCGAAAGGGGAATTACCGCAAGCCCGCGAAGCGCTCATGGTGGGGCTGGCCAATACGCGGCATCTGGCTCGGACTCCATTCTTCATCTGTCAATTGGCGGCGAGTGGCCTCGACCAAGTCTTGTTGAATCAGACGGCAGAACTCCTCGCACAACCAAACAGTCCCAATTTGTATTGGGCGTTGACCAATCTTCCAGAAAACCTGGTGGATATCGAGAGCGCTGCCAGTTTCGAAGCGGCCATCTTTGAGATGACGTTGCCCGCGGTTCATGACCTCGATCGACCACGTGAGCACGAGGAATGGCAAAGGATGGCCAGCCAACTGCTCGACCTCCTCGAGGATTCGATGGAAATTCCCCGACGTGAACGACTTAAACCGAATGCAGCCGGATTCGAAAAGATGTTTCAGCAGATTCAGGCACTCTGGGCCAAGAACAATATTACGTTCCTGAAAACCGCTCGCGAAGAATTGCCAGGGCTCATGCACGTCGCACCTGAAAAGATCGCGACCATGTGTGACGAAGAGGTGGGCATTCGCTGGTATGTCATCAATCGACTGGCACACGATCAGGCGACGGCCGTTGTGATGAAAATGTCACCGCGTGAAGCGTGGCCGCGACTGGCCGATTTGCAACGCGACTTGCAGTCGATGTATGAAAAAACGGGTGCGAACAAACAGCAGTTCCTGAGTCCCACGGGAGTCTACCTGGCCGCTGCCGCGTTGAAGCGCAAGGTCGCGGCATTGCGCGTGATCGAGGCCGTTCGAGACCATTTGGCGACACACGACGGAAAGCTTCCCGCGTCACTCGACGAAATAAAAACACTGTCGATTCCGGTCGATCCGCTGACTGGAACTCCGTTCGAATGGTCCGTAACGGGCAAGACCGCCATTTTGAAAGCGCCGTCACTGGCCGCGGCACTTAAAACCGTATCCCTGCCTGCAACGTTGGTCGATCCCGAGGCCGGGATGGGACGCAATCTGTATGTGGAGTATCGACTCGTCGTGAAATGATTCGCGGTGGATGTCGAATGCGGCTCTGTTGTTCGTCGGCGAGATGAATACTTTTCCGGTGCTGGCACAGTTACTCATTTGGACGCAGTTTTGGCGGCGGAGAAATCTGCGCCAGAATTCGAGTCAGTGCGCGTTGTTCGGCGGGCTTAGTGAAGTGATAGTCGAATCCAGATTCTCTTGCGTGACGTCGATCTTCGTCGCTGCCCCAGCCTGTCACCGCGATCAACACGACCGACTTCAATCGCGGATCATTGCGAAACTGCCTGGCAACTTCGTAACCGTTCATCCCCGGAAGTCCAATATCCAGAAACGTGACGTCCGGAACCATTTGTGCGACAATTGCGATCGCTTCGGGACCCGAATGTGCGGTCTGTACTTCGTGTCCATTCAAACGCAGCATTTCCGCCAGCGATTCGGCTCCGTCGACATTGTCGTCCACGACCAGGATCTGCCGCGACGGTAATGGCTGCATCGGCACTTCGTGGATTGTTGGCGCTTCATCGACCGACAGTGGTGCGCGACCAGTGTAATGAGGCAAGCGAAGCGCGAACTTGCTGCCTTTTCCCATCCCGTCGCTATAGGCATAGACCGTTCCACCGTGCAATTCGATCAGACGGCGAACAAGGGTCAGGCCGATTCCCAGTCCTCCTTGCGATCTTTCGCGAGCGGATCCAACCTGGGTGAAAATGTCGAAGACACGGGTCAACATCTCGCGCGGAATGCCGATCCCTGTATCCAAGACCTCAACCACGATCTGGTCTTCGTCCAACCTGGCGAGAAGAGAGATCTCGCCACCGGCAGGAGTATATTTGGCCGCGTTGTTCAGCAGGTTGGTAATAATCTGCGCCAGGCGAGTCGGATCGGCATAAAGCATTAATGGCTGGTCAGGTACCGAGACCTCCAGTTGGTGCCGACCCCCGTCAATGATGGGCCTACTGGTCTCGATTGAGGACGCGATGATCTGTTGCAATTCCACCAACTGCAATTGCAGCCGAAACTTGCCCGAAGTGACCCGCGACACATCCAGCAGATCGTCGACCAATCGCACCATCTGGTTCAATTGGCGATCCATCATCTCCAGAATTTCGCGCGGAGCATCAGACGACATCTGTTGCAGAATGGCCATTCCATTGCGGATGGGGGCGAGAGGATTACGCAATTCATGAGACAGAGTCGCCAGGAACTCGTCTTTGCGGCGATCCTGATCACGCAGAGTTTCGTACAGTCGCGCGTTTTCCAAGCTGACCGCGGCGATCGCGGCCAGTTGCGACAGAACCGATTCATCCTCTTTCGTGAACTCGCCGCTGGCCTTCTGTTCGAGTCTCAACCAACCAAGGTAATTGCCGGAATGACCTAGTAGCGGAATCTCGAGCACGGATCGGCTCGATTGTACCGAAGTTGTTCCATCGATCGGTTTGACCGCCACGGATCCGACAGGCTGGTGATCGGTGCGAGCGTCGGAAATGATTCGCAGTGGGTTATTGGGATCGACAGGATTGAGAGCTGTCGCCGTCGCCAATCCGCAATTGAGAATACTGCGAGCCTCTTGCGCCAGGATTCCCAGAATGCTTTCGCGCGACAGGACAGAATTCAGTGTTCGTGACGATGAGGCCAATCGATCAAATATTTCGGCTCGATGCCGTTCATGGGCGGCCAGCTTTGACAGTTGTTGTTCAGCCTCTTTCTGTAGCGAGATATCGACACAAGCTCCCATCATTCGCGATGTCGCGCCGCGTTCATCAGGCAGGATTCGACCTCGCACATTCAGCCAATGCGAAGTCCCGTCGGGAAAGTTGACTCGGTATGCGACATCGTAATCACCGCACGTTTCGATGGAATGACGCAGCTTCTGAATGACGCGATCACGGTCATCCGGATGAATATAGGCCAGTAGCGATTCGTGTGTGATGCGAGGGTTGTCGAGCGGCAAGCCCAGATTCTCTAGACAGGTGGGGCTAAGCAACATGTCGCCCGTGGCCAAGTCATATTCCCACGCGCCGAGTTTTGCCGCTTCGTAGGCAAACTGCAGACGCTGTTGAACTTCTTTTGATGCAGTTTCCGCCGCAATCCGTCCGAGGCGCTGTTCCGCCTCATTGATCGCGCGTGCGATGGCTGCCGGCAGTCGAGTCAGACGTTCCTTCAGGATGTAATCCGTCGACCCTTGTCGCAGCGTTTCGACGGCAAATTCTTCGCCGATCTGCCCCGATACGAAAATGAACGGGACAGACGGCTGATACTGCTTCGCCATTGCCAATGCATCGAGACCAGTGAAGGAAGGCACTTGGTAGTCGGAAATAATCAGTGAGTAAGGTTGCGCCTGTAACTTTTCCTGATACTGATCCCGGTGCGCGACCCGATCAATCAAAATATCCATCTCAGATCGCGCGAGGCGTGCCGCGATTAATTCGGCATCCAGATCATTGTCTTCCAGGTGAAGCAAGTGCCACGATTTCGCAGGCATGAACACATCCATCCCATCATCAATTGTCAAACCGCTGGCCATATCGCAGGGAACCCGGCGGGGGCTCGTTCAACACGGCCCAAAAGATTCCCAGATCCTGAATGGCGTCGATAAATTCCTTGAATGCAACTGGCTTCACGACATACGCGTTGACGCCGAGCTTATAACTATTCACCAGGTCTTTTTCTTCGCGCGATGTGGTCAGCATCACGACGGGAATGCTTTGCAGATCGGGGTCCGCTTTGATTTTTTCCAGCACTTGAATGCCATCGACTTTGGGAAGTTTCAAGTCGAGCAAGACCACTGCGGGATTTCCCGCCGGTCGATCTGAATAGTCGTCGCGCCGAAAGAGGTAACTTAATGCCTCGGCACCGTCGCGCAGAGTGACCACGTCGTTGGCCAGGTTACTCTTCTCCAAGGCCAACAATGTCAGCTCCAGATCTTTAGGATTGTCCTCAATCAGCAAGATTGGTTTCAGCATAAAACTCCCCTTCAGACTTTTGGTGCACGCGGTAACGTGACGTAAAAAGTCGCACCCTTTCCTTCCTGGCCCTGCGCCCACGTTCGACCGCCATGCCGTTCAATGACACGGCGCACATTAGCAAGTCCGATGCCGGTTCCTTCGTAGTCTTCCCATCGATGAAGTCTTTGAAAGACTCCAAACAGTTTGTCGACATACTGCATGTCAAAACCGACGCCGTTATCCCTGACTCGAAACTGATATTCGTTGCGGCCTTCAGAGCAATCGATTTCGATCACGGGTTGAGGTTGCTCGCGCGTGTACTTCACGGCATTGCTCAACAGATCTCCAAACGCCATCCGCAGCATCATCAAGTCGCCAGCGATCACGGGTAGTTTCGAAATCCGCCACTCGATCTTTCGGTCTTCGGCATCACGCATCACGGCGCGCTGGATATCCTGGACCAATAGATTCATGTCGATCGTGATCAACTGCAGATCCGCGCGGCCCAGTCGCGAATACCCCAATAACTTGTCAACCAGGATGCCGGCATATTCGCTCGATTCAATGATCACATCGACGCATCTCTTGCTCTGCGCAGATAACTGTTTGCCTTCAGCCTCTTTCAACATCTCGGCGTATCCCACGATATGACGCAGAGGTGCGCGCAGATCGTGGCTGACAGAATACGAAAACGCTTCCAGTTCGCGATTGCTGCGCTGGAGCTCGGCATTCAATTGGACCAGCTCTTCCGCTTTTTTCAGGACCGTTCCCACAATGGCATTGCGCAACTGACCGGCCCCTTCGATCTCACTCGGATCCCACGAACGCGAATGATTCCGGACAGTTTCATGCCAGGTTTCGAATGACTTGCGCGGATGCAACCGCAGTCCTTCTCCCGCAGCCTCCATGTCTTTTTTCGGATTGCCACCCCATTCGATCGTCTGCACGACTTCCGGGCGGAACCACATGACATAACTGGGATGCAATTTCGAAATCGAAATGGCGATTAAACCGCTTGCCGTTTCGACAAAACGGTTTGCGGGCGAATAGACATCGCAAAGCGAATCGGTCGCGACAACGTCCTCGGCATCGGTCTGCAACCACTCGGCCAGGTGCAAAACGTCCGGTTCGGGTGGCGTCTGTCCAATCAGCTGGCAAGTCCCCTCGTTTAGGATTGCCGCGCCGTCGGCTCCTGTGAAAGACAGCAACTCGTGTGGATGTTCGGCCAGGCCCGTGGCAAAGTCGCCACGCTCTGTCATGATTCCCAACAAGTTCGAAAATGCCGTGCGGACGGCGACGCGACGTTCATATTGCGCGGTGAATTCCAACGCCGACAAACGCAGGACAAAAGCACGCGCCAACAGGTCGCACGTTTTGCGAACGGCATATGGAACGAACTTGGGTTGAGCATGATGGCACGAGATCAATCCCCATAACTTCCCATTCCGCAGGACTGAGATCGACATTGATGACGGCGTGCGCATGTTGCGCATGTACTCGACGTGGATCGGCGACACGCTACGCAACGTGCAGTAGGTCATGTCCAGTGCCGTCGGTGTGGGTGGAAGACCGATGATCGGGACAGGTGTGTATTCGCTGTCTGGAATAATGCGAATTCGGTTCAACCGATAGAGCTCGCGGGCCTGGGCTGGAATGTCACTGGCGGGAAATCGGTGATGCAGGTAGACCGGCAATTGCCCGTTTCCGCTTTCACCAACGACAGTCCCGTTTGAATCGGAATCAAACTGATAAACAAGAACTCGATCGTAGTCCGTCAGTTTTCGAACAGTCGCCGCGACCAACTCACACAGTTCTGGCAGTTCACTGATTTCTTCGGCCTGTAAGGAAAACTCGTCCAGTACGTCGAAGAAACCGAGTGGCGCTGAAACGGAACCAGTCGCGTGACGATTCAATTCTAGTTCGACGATTGTCGCTGCCTCCACGCGATGAGCGAGCAGATCGAACAGACGCGTTTGAGCGCCGCTACCGCAGGTAATCTGATCGAGGTAGATCGGCTGAGATCGAAATGGTATCTCGTCATGTCGGACTGATATTCGTTCGGCAGCATCACGACCAAGCCATTGATCAATCGATCGATGAAACAGGTCGTGCAATGGTGATCCCAACACGTCACTCAGGTTGGCACTGGCGCGAATGACGCGGTGCGTTCTTTCATCCAGTACCATTAGGCAGCCATGTGGCTGGATACTGCCTGGAACGTGAATCGGTTCCTGGTCGCAATTGTGCAGATCCGACGGGGTCGGGGGTGGGGCGTTAACATTCATGAAACCATCCCTCGATCGCCTGGAATGTTTCTTGCGCCGCCTGAACGATCTCGCCAGTTGATTCCGGATGCTGACGCGAGTAGTCCGTGACAGACAACTTAAATTGCTGCCACATCGCCGCCGTCCTGTCGCGGTATCCGGAAAAGAATGCGGCCCCTCGCTCTGGAGTCAGCCCATACCACTCAGCAACCTGACGCTGAATCACCTGGCCACCCAGCGTTGATCCTTCCAATACGTACAGGCATCCCCACGCGCCTGCCGACGATCGAATGCGGGGCAAGCGCGAGCACCTTGAAATGTCACCTAATGTCTGAGAGTCATAACCCAGAAACTGCAGGTCGGCTTCGAGCCAACTGCGTTTGCACCGCTCGTCGAAAACGATGTCGCCTCGTGCGCGCATCCAAGGTGCGAGAGAAGCCTCCAATGGACAGTAGACTCCATGGAACCCGACGAGCAATCTGGCATAGTCATCGATCGATCGCAGCGCGGTCGAGAGATTGACGGCTTTTTCGACGCGAGCATGGCAGTCACGCGTTCGGTCCTTCAATTCAGCCATGATCATTTGTTGACGAATCGCTATCCAATTTGGAAAAGACGAAGCCGCGCGAAACCCCTTGTGGCGACCGCTCAACTTGAACTCAAACCTGGATTTGAAGGCATTGAATACTCAATCGGAGTTAACGCAGCATTCCGTGTGCCGCAGCAATTGGCTCGCAACAGCCCATTGAATCGATGTGTCAGTGTTATTCGGACAGCACAACGAGATACTGTTCGCGCGATCAGAGATCAAATCGTCCTTTTTTCGGCCTGTCAGGGCGCGATCGCGGACAACATGCCAAAGAGTTTTCGGTGGTAGAAACGATCGGTGGTGATCATGAACGGCCCCACCCAACAACCGACACGAATATCCAGGCGAATAGGTGACATTCGACGGCTCAGACGTGACGCCCTCTCCCGTCGTCATGAACAGTCCGAGAACAGAAAGCACATCCGCCCACCGGCCAAACGAAACCATTCTGGGAATACGGTGTTAAGGAATCGCGAACGAAGAATCTTGAAACAACTGTCGAATAACGCTTAAGCCGCCATTGATGCTTGGATGAGATTTTCCCCACGTTCGATAAGCAATGGCGTATTCAGCCTTTAGGAATCGGATTTGCCCGCAAAACACTGTTTTGACGACGTCCGCCAAACCGATGCATTGATTGTTAGGGGTACAGATGTCAACCTCTTGCAGCAGAGTTTCGGCCCCTGAAGAGTCTTCCATAATTATGGTCTCGCATTCGAGCGGCGCATTTGAAATCCTGGGTGAAGCTGACATGGCGGCCGTGTCACAAATCATCCGGACTCATGCCGTCCAGCATTTCGAGTTGCGATTCGTTCCTGCCGAGATCCCCAATCACGAGAGCCATAAGCTGATTGAACTCGTGCTGAAGGCCGCACAGGATTGGTTGGGAAATTGTCGGTGCTTTTGCATCGCCGATTTTGTCGCCAGCAAATTGCGGGATGACGAGCGAACCAAACTGCTCGAAATCATCCGTTCGCAAGGGCAGGTTCTGCATCGTATCGAAGATGAACTGCTGTTGACGGTGACTCAGGATACGGATCTGGCACTGCTGGAAGAATTCACTGTCCGTCCTGAAACGCTGAACCGCGTCCTGGCGATCATCTATGACGAACCGCTGGAAATCGCGAACTGCCACGTCGGAATGGTCCACCAGGTTCGCGAGATCGTTACTCGGTGCTTCAATTCGTGGAAATTGCAGGTCATCTTGCGACACAGCCAACCGTACGAGAAGCAGGAGCCGCCCAACCTGCCCCGATAAGTACGCGTTTTCTCGGCTGCCCTGCCACGATCCCCACGTCACGCCTGTGTCAAACGGATTTGAAAAGTGTCCGTCATTAAGGCGTCAGAAGCCGTCCGCTGAAATCGACTTACGAGATTCGCCACGGTCAACGTGGAATTGGATCGAGTGGACCGGCAAAGATTGCCGATTTTGACAATCGCCAGAAATGAGTCACGAGAGTTGTCGTCCTGATCAACACGTCGTCCTGGGTCAACCTGTTGGATGCGATCGCGGTCAGACCCAGGACGCCGAAGGATTTGAATCATGAAAAGAACTGCCTTCATCGTTGGATTGACATTGCTGGGATTGATTGCGAATTCGTCGTGCGCTGAAGCAGGTCGCTGGGGCCGCTATCGCAGCTATGATCAGGGTTACAACGGCTTGAGTCACGGCAAGCAATGGGGCGACGGCGGCCTGTATGGCGGTCGACCGCAAGCGCACGTCATCTATCAGACGGGTCCTCAGGGCGGTTCACTGATCAGAGTCGACGGAGCAGCCGTTCCGTCCGTTTCCAATTCAACGGTCGCTCAGCAGTATTACTACCCGATCTACAGGTAGGTCTGGCACGAAGGCCGATCAGTCCATGAGGGGCGAAAGACGTGCTGCGAACCGACGTGTTAAAGAGTGCCCATTTTCAACACTTGTCGAAATCGGTCATGAATTTTGCACCAGATCGCGTGGCCTGAATCCGGTGCGATCTGGTACCGCCGTGCCATGCGTTCAATCTTCAATGATCTGAACCACGAAGACGGAAGGCTTCGATTCCACGGACGTCGTTCCGATGATGATTGGCTTTCCCAACGCCGCGTTCGCGCAGGATGTCTGCAATCGGCAGGCGACATTGCCTGTCTCGGGATCGCTCGTTGATCCGGAAACATTGAGTTGATACGCGTTGTCACCCTTCTGCGTGACTTCACCCTGAAAATCAATCGTGTAACGACGGTTCAGCGCTGCTGATCCAGCCGCCGTAAACTGACTGTTCCGTTTCGGCGAACAACGAACCATCGCTTGACTCGCCAAACGAAGTTCTCCCAGGCTGAGCTTCTTACGCAGCGCCTCGATGGGACGCTCCAAGTCGGCAGGAACTGCTTCGGCCCCATCTTTGGTGAGCGATTTGTCTACTAGCCAGACGATCCGGATGGAGACATCTTTCGGTTCGACGGAGGTAGGGAGATCCAGCAACTTGATCAAGTCACTCGCTTTCGATTCATCCACTTGGCTAGAAACCTCGACAAGAACGCTATTCGTCCGAGATTCCGCTTGCACAATACTGCTTGGAACCGACTGCGCGATCAGGCCTTGAATGTCCACAGCCGACGCATGTTTCAAAGAGTAAAACGAGATCCAACTTTTTTTCTCGGCTTTGACGTCAATTGTTTTCAAGACCTGCGAGACGTTGTCCAATGTTGTTTTGGATCCTTTGACAATCAACGAATTGCTTCGTTTGTCGACCGCGAATCGGATTGGAGAAATCCCTGAGTCGTGGCCGAACAGTCGCATCAAAATACCGCTCGCTTCTTCCGGCTCCAAATTTCCCAGCGGGAATACTTTGATTTCTTCGTTGTTCGCCAGTCCTGCAGTTTGCCCAAAGCCGGCCGTACCGTTGGTCACGGCCCAGAGTGCAACGACGGCCATCCAAGTCGCGAATCGATTGTTCATCCGAGTCTCCATTCGTTGAGTAAAATGTTGGCAGTCTCATCCGGCCGTTTCGGGCACGATTGATCGAGGAATTGATGAGAACACGTTTCAAGACCCGGTTGGCGGCTCGAAAAACTCACGAGCTCTAATGTCCGGACGGTCGTCCAGAGGGTTTTGAAACACTTCTAGAACCAGGTATCGACACCCTTTGAAACCTCACGCTTTCATTCCTGTTCGATCACGCTGTTCACAGTTGGATAAGTCCAAACGACAATGACATCCGGTTGACCGATATCGATGGGGACGCCGATGACATCGTCTGGGAACGAGAGCACCACGTCTTGACGAGCGTGATTACCCGACGGCGATGGGTTCGCCACAGCGTCATGTTGTGCCAGTTGAATTGGAGTCGAGGGCATTCGCACACAGCAGACAAACAGGGCCGCGAGTGCGCATAATCCAGCCGTCGTCATCACGATCAGTCGATGCGACGGTGATCTGACGTCAAAACGATGGTGTGAGATCAGATTCTGTGCGACGTGAATCTGTAAGCGAACTGAGGGTCGTTCCAGTTGTTCAGAAGCCTGCTTTAACAAAGCATTCGTCGTACGCCATTCGTCAACGACCTGACGACAGTCCGAGCACGCCTGCAGGTGACCCTCAAAACAGATCTTGTCCGGTGCGGACAAATCGCCGTCCAGATAGTCGTCCAGCCAATCGCAAGATGCAGAATTCATGGTCGGTCGCTTTTCACGGAAATGGATATCGAATTTGATTGTGAGACTGTTTGACGCTGCAGTTCGTCTCGCATGCGTTTGCGAGCGAGACTGAGCTGTGCTTTGGCATTGGTCATGGTGATTCCCAAAACTTCACACACTTCGGCCAGCGATAATTGTTCGACCGTCACCAGAAACAGCACCAGCCGCTGTTGAGTTGGTAAGGCATCGAGTCGTTGCAAGGCCTGAGCGAGATCGTCATTTGTTTCGGCGACCTTGTCCGGAGTCGGGCGATGGCAACTGAGTGCATCGGTCGCAGCATGGTTCGATTCATTGGCAGGCGCCATTGTACGGAATTGATCGTTCATCAGATTAAAGGCGATCCGGAACAACCATGTTCGAATCGCTGCCGGATGTTTGACCTGATCGATTCTCTGGCAGGCGCGCAGGAACGTTTCTTGCGTCAAGTCTTCGGCGCAATTGACGTTGCGTGTCAAACGCAATGCCAATCGATAGACATGCGGCAGATGCGGTTCCAGACCACCATCCATCGATCGCCCTTACGCTGCGGGAACAGAGCAGTCCGATATCACCATCAATACCCTTTGCCCTTCATCGAAATGCGGATCGTATCTCACAAGACGGCTGAGCGGCCAAAAGGTTAAAAGGAAATTCGCGCGATTTGACCTTGGGGCGGTCGACAAGCCGTCCTCGACGCTGGCGCACCATCGTCCTCGACAACAGACATACCATCGATTGCGACATTCCATTTTCAACGCGCAAGCGAGCCAGCTATTGTGAACACAACACAATCGCGAATCCCGCCGACCCGCGGCCGGGTCATTCAATGAGGCCGTCAGATTAAAACAAACAGACATCCTCGCTTGGTATGCCATTCGCAACTCGATGCGGCTCAATGGACTCGGTGTGATGCTCCAACGATGGAACGAAAGTCGAATGGTTGCCACGAACAAAAACAAGGTTTTCGGGCTGAAAGTTGTCGCCGTATTCGAGGCTGTGAAATCAATTGCCATTCTGGTTGTCGGATTTGGCCTGCTGTCGCTGATCAACCACGATGTCTCGAAAACAGCCGAGAGCCTGATCAGACATTTGCATCTGAACCCGGCCAGCAAATACCCGCACATTTTTATTGAAGCGGCCAGTCACGTCACGAATGCTCAGTTGTGGACGATTGCCGCGCTGGCGTTCGTCGATGCCATCGTGCGATTGGTCGTCGCTTACGGACTTTGGTATGACCGAACCTGGGCGAAATGGCTGGGGGCCGTCATCGCGGGAATTTACATTCCGCTGGAAATCTACGAGATCGGACTTCACATCACTGCGCTGAAGATGGCGACGTTTCTGACCAATGTCGCCATCGTGGTCTATTTGAGTTTCGACATCTACTGGTCAAAGCACTCAGAACGCGACGCGTCAGCGTCATCCGCCACGCGGCTGCCCGATCCCGATCTGGCTTGATTGATCAGGGGATCGGATTGCCTGACTTGGCACCATCCTGATTGATTTCGGTGTGCAGTGTCTTCATGAGAGCCGCCAGCGAGGCGACCTGATCCGCGCGTTCACTCGCCAGATCAACCTGTTCGCCGGGATCCTGTTCGAGGTTGAACAGTTGGAATCGATCCAGTTGTTGATTAGCCAGCAATTTCCACGGCCCGTCGCGCAGGGCGACAACCCAGGGCGGATTGAGCGCTTTGTCATATTGCCAGTAGAGCGGATGTGAGCGTTGGATCGGCCGATCCTCAAAGAGTGGCAACAAGCTGGCGCCATCGAGTGAACGGTCCTGCGGCGGCCTGATCCCGGCCAATGCACAAAACGTTGGTAACAGATCGACGCTGCAGACGGGCTGTGTTGATTCAGTACCGGGGCGGATCTGGCCTGGCCAGCGCATGACCCCGGGAACTCGAATGCCACCTTCGGACAGATGCAGCTTCATTCCCCGAAATGGTCCCGGCGAGCCCTGACTGCGCTCGGATCCTTGATAGCGATTTTTAGTTTCCGGGCCGTTGTCACTGCTGAAGAAGACGAACGTCGTCTCGCGCAGGCCGTGCTCGTCCAGGTACTGCATCAGGCGGCCAACGGCCGCGTCCATCTGCGAGACGTCGGCCATGTAATGACGTCGATCTGGATCTGCTTCGCCGGGATACAAATCAACGTACTTGTCTTCGGCGGCGATCTTTTCGTGCGGTTCATGAAACCAGACGTTCAAATAAAATGGTCGATTCTCCGTCTTGTCGAGCCACGACATCGCTTCCTGCACGATCACATGAGACGACGGGCCGGACTGCTTGCCGATCTGCTTTCCCATGCGAACAAAATTCGTCGGATCCAGATGATTCGGGGCGGCGTTGTTCTGCGTGTACATCCAATAGTCGAATCCGGCATCGCCCGGTGTCGGTTCCGATCCATTGATGCGACTGTTCAAGTGCCATTTCCCCACATGGCACGTCTGGTATCCAGCGGTTCGCAAGAGTTGCGGCACTGTGACCTCGCCCGGCCGCAGAAACACCCCGCTTTGCGCGGGAATCCAGTCTCGAATCCCCAGTCGATAGGGGTTGCGACCGGTCAGCAGCCCACCGCGCGACGGAGAACACACGGGCGCGGCCGCATAGCAATGCGTCAGCTTCAATCCCTCAGACGCCAGTCGATCGATATTCGGCGTCTTGATTTGAGGATGCCCGAAGCAGGCCAGATCGCCGTACCCCAGATCATCGCACAGCAGCACCACAATATTGGGCGGCACGTCGGCGGCGTGCGCGAAGGGATTTGACAGAGCTGTCATACAAGCCACCACGACAAGCACGATTCTCATGGCATAGATCTCAAACGTTAACCAAGAAGCTGCATCCAGGTATTTCTTGAGCCAGGACACATGATACGAATGCCGACAAACGTCATCGACACCGACCGTGTTCATTCAACTCTAATCCGGGACATCACCCAATTCTCGTCTCAGTCGCAGCAGGACGCGGGATTTGGCGACACGAACAGCACCCGGCTTCATGTTCAAATCGGCCGCGACATCGGCGGCACTGCGTCCATCGACAACGACTCCCCAAAATGCCTGCCAGGTGTTTTCCTGAAATTCACCGCGAATCAGTTCCAGTGCCGTCAGCAGTAATCCGTCCATCAGGACCGTATCGGTGATGTTTTCGAATTCACGGTCGATGTGCGGCGGGTCGAGAATTTGCTGCAGTTGTTGCGTCGCTTCGGAGCCTCCAACGGCGGACGGTTCGTTGGCTCGTCTGCGCAAATGATCGCGCATTTTGTTGCGAGCGATCGTGAACAGCCAACCGCGAAACGTGTCAGCGGGCCGCTCTTTGCGGAATCGATTGAGATGGCTCGAGACTGAGATGAAAACTTCCTGCACCAGGTCAACCAGATCCTGCTCGGGTACATTCCAGCGCCGGCACCACGACGCGACCAGCGGCGCATAGATGCGGACCAGGCGTTCCCACGCCGCAGGGTTTGCCAGCCGAGCGTCCGCCAGCAAGCTGCGTGAGGTCGAGCGATCCGTGCGTTGGCCGTCGTCAAGATCATGCGAGGTCATACCGCGACCTCCTTCCGCCGGCGCTGCGTGAGCACCGTGACAGCAGCGCTCACAATCAGCAATAACGAGGCAATCGTGCCCATGATCAGAAACGCGCCGCGCAGACCGGTTTGTGTGTTGGCAATTTCACGATCGAGCGGCCGAACGATCTTCAGGACGCCAACGACTTCGCCTTCGTTCCAGTCCTTCTTCGGGCTGCGACTGTCAGGATGGTTGTGACAACCGATACAGCTCTTTTCCATATGCCGTGCGCTGTAATACAACAACTTGCGCCGACCGTCTTCGGCGACAAACTGCGAGTATTCTGACGACGGTTGGTCTTCAGGCTTCGCGTTCGTTTCCAGCCATTGCAACGCGGCGCGATCGTAGTCGTCCTGAGGTCCACCGTCTTTGCGAGTCGGCCAGGGGTACCGGCTGTAGACGCGCACTTCCATACCGGGATTCCGGCGGCTGATCCGCTCGCCCAGATCAATCGCGAACGTCGCCGGCAACGGAAGTGCGGGGTGCACGTGCCGATAGTTCTCGGTGATGGCCACCGTCGTCGTGCGCGGATCAATATCAGAGATTTCATCACTGTAGAACCGCCAGACCTCGTCAAGCATCTTGGTTTCCAAACGGGCACTTTCCAGTGCCGTCTGACGAACGAAATACTCCGACAAACTCGACAAGTACCACATCCCAGAGATTGACCCGACGATCACGGCCAATAACACACTGACCGCCAATGGATAGCGGCGGCACCAGCGGACGATTCGCTCGGCATATCCAATGGGCCGCGCCAGAATCGGTTGGCCCTGCGCATAGCGGCGCAAGTCATCGGTAAATTCCCTGGCCGTTTGATAACGGCGCGCGGGCGATTTGTTCATCGTCTTCAGGCAGATGACTTCCAGATCGCGCGGCAATCCGGGTTTCACCGCGCGCAACGGGCGCGGTTCGTCCTCCAGGACCTGCAACAACAGCAATCGCCGGTTGCCATGAAACGGACGTTCGCCGGTCAGCATTTCGTACAGGACGACACCCAGGCTGTAGATGTCGCTGCGCGCATCGACCTGATGAGAAGTTCCCGCCGCTTGTTCGGGTGACATGTAGGCCGGAGTGCCCAGCACTCGACCATCTGACGTCATTGTCAGTTCGCCCGTATCACGCTTGGCTAGACCAAAGTCCATGACGTGCGCACGTTGTTGCTGGTCGACAATGACGTTCGACGGCTTAACGTCCCGATGAATCACGCCTTGCTCGTGTGCATATTGAAGGGCGTCGCCCAGTTCCATCGCGACCGCGACCGCTCGTTCGGGCCCCAGAGCACCCGCTGTCAGTCGTTCTTCGAGCGTGATGCCATCAATGTACTCACACACCAGATACCAGACGTGGTCTTCCGTTTGACCACTTTCGTACAGTGAGACGATCGAGGGATGCTTCAATTGAGCGGCGCTGCGTGCTTCGCGCAGGAATCGCTCAACATCTTCCTGAGATGCCAGGCTGCCCGCTCGCTGGACCTTCAATGCCACCACGCGATCGAGGCGCGGATCCCATGCTTTGAAGACATAACCAAACGATCCGACGCCCAGTTCCGACCGTAACTCGAATCGATCGAGCCGCACAACACCGTCTAACAGGCGTCGAGCCAGATCGCGGCCGGCGTCGGCCACAATCCGCGATTCGCCACCCGTGGAATGGTTCAGACCCGAGATGACCGCCTGAACCAGATCAGTATCGACAGGCGGAATCGTTGTCGACGAGCGAAGATGGGCAAGTTGTGACACCAGCGGATCGGAACGGTTTTCAATCTGGCGGACCTGTTCCTGGCACCGTTCACAGCCGTCGATGTGGGTCGCAAGCTCGTCCCAGTCGGCCGGGTTGTCCAGGCCGAGTACCAGTTGTTGCAGCGTTTCGGGACTTGGACAATCGCGCTCTGTCACGTCACCTCCGCTGACCGAAAACGCGTCGACAGTGATTCGAGTCAGTTGGTCTGAACTGTTCGTCCATCAAAGAAACTTTCAAGCGTTACAGCATCGCTGTTGCGCCTGGTTACAGCATCGCTGTTGCGCCTGATTGTGCCGAAAAATCGTTCCTCAAAATCGGAATGTGGTTTGGATTGTCGAATCGCTTGCTATCATACGGGAGTCGCATTCGTTTTTCCTTATGTTTGAATGAGTTGAGAAGAAAAAGCTCGTTTGTGTAACGGTCATTCGTTCTAGAAATCAAGCCGTACGATCGGTCCGATTCGGTCGATGTCGCTCGCTCGCCACGTCATTTCCATCAGAACGGAGAATTCCATGGTTCCCACCAACCGTCGTGCGTTTCTATCGGATGTTGGCCGGGGCATGTTGGCCGCCGGGTTGGGCACTGCACTTGCGAATGATCTGGGATTCTCCATCGCATTCGCCGAACAAGGATCCGAATCAATTCCGGCCGGCGAATACACGGCCTTAATTGAATTGATGCGGAATACACCCGCCGAAGCGCTGCAGCCAATGCTGGCGGAAAAACTGAAAAAGGGTGAGACTGACCTGAAGAGTCTGATTGCCGCCGGCGCGTTGGCGAATTCGATCACCTTTGGCGGCTGTGACTATGTCGGTTTTCATACCGCGATGGCGATGCTGCCCGCTCTCGAAATGAGCCGTCAAATGAGCGGCAATCGTCAGGCGTTGCCCGTTCTGAAGGTGCTCTATCGAAACGCACAACAAATCCAGAACGCCGGCTCGTCTTCGAAAAAAGCACTGGAAGCGCACGCTGCAGCGCATGCGGCCGAACACGCTGCCGAATCATTGCCAGGCGATCTGGGTATTCAGATTCGCGATGCCTGCCGCAACGTCGACGCCGACTTCGCCGAGAAACTGCTGGCCAAAGTCAGCAATTCTCCGATCGACGCTTTCAATGCTTTGCAACTGGCCATGCAGGATGACCTGAACGTCCACCGCTTCGTGTTTGCTCATCGTACATACGGACTGGTGGGGTTACTGGGCAAAGAGTATTCACACGCCATCCTGCGGCAATGTGTCCGGTTGTGTGCCGATCACGAGCGGATGCGAGTCGAGCACAACCAACCCGAATCACCGATCCGGTCGTTGATGCCCAAACTCTTGGATCAGTACAAGCTGGCCGGTAAGCAATTGGGAACCAAAGATCCGGGCGATGCGGCTGTCGATGAACTGAGCCGCGTCATCTATGCCGGTCCTCGCGATCGCGCGGCAGAAGCCGTCGCGTCGGCACTGGCTGAAGGAATCAGTCCTGAAGTTGTCGGCGAAGCCATCTCAATGGCCTCGAACCTGTACGTTCTGCGGCAAGGCGCGGACCAATGGCGGACGCACGGCGATTCCGCTGGCGTCCACTCGTCCGACGCCACGAACGCCTGGCGGAACATGTCGCGTGTTGCCGAGACGAAGCACGCAGTGTCCGGCCTCATCGTGGCGGCGTATCACGCCGGAATTCAGTCGGCTCCTTACATGACGCCTCCCTATCCAACCGATGAACATCGAGCCCTCGTCAAAGCCCAATCGGCGTCTGAACTGCTCGCCGAGACCGAAGACGCGATTCGCAATAATGATCAGGGGCGTGCGACCGCTGCGATCCAGATCTACGGCGATCGCGGATATGCCGTTGACCCGGTGTTCGAGCTGATGCTGAAATATGCGATCAGCGAAGACGGTCGCCTGCACGGCGAAAAGTACTATCACACCGTACGGGAAGAATACCGCACGACTCGACCCGCATTCCGCTGGCGACAGGTCGTAGCCCTCTCGCGCGTGACCGCCAGTGCCTACGGCTACAACCGAGAAGACAAGCACGGCTTCCGCGCCGCTGGCTATGATGCCGCCTGCAAATTGCTGGGGGTCGACACCTGATCGGTGCGTGAATTTCGCTGAGTTTGAATGAGAAACGCCGGACCATGTGTCCGGTGTTTCCGTTTGCATCGCTTGCTTCGTGCGTGTCGCACGGACGTGTCGCGTTGAAACACGGGTTCGACTCGATGAATTTTGGCTCGCGAGACGCCCCATTTCAATGGGATGCGCTCTTCATGCGGCATTTTCGTCGGGTTGTCGATAAATGGCGAAGAAGTGTTCCCTTGCGAACGCGGCTGGTCTATTGTTCGTGGAATTCCGCGCGGTCTGCCGCCTGCTTTCACCACGGACTGGACTATGCCGACGAATAAGTCGCTCGACGAAAAGCTGAGATCAATCCACGCCGACCCACACGGTTCGCCCGAATTCATCATTGCGGATGCGAAGGACGCCGATATGGCGTTCGGCATGTCGGCACCGGGAACCACTCGAAAGGGTGCGTCGCCCGAATCTCATTCGGGCGAAGTGCGGTTCAAAACGCTGGCCGAGTATCGAGACCAGATCAGACAGGTGATCGACCAACAGATTGTCGACATCGTCTTGATGTCGGCCAGCACCAGCGAACTCTTGGCCGTCAATGAACGATTGTTCGAGAATTCGCCCGTGACACCCGCGGCTCGGGCGAACGATGCGACCGACGTTCACATCCCGCGGGGTGGATTGATTCATACCGAACCGGCGCGTCCGTTCCGTTCGGCCAGTATCGATCACATGCAGTGTGGCCATCTCGATTGCGAATCGGCCGAACGAAGACTTGGTGCGAACCTCGGTCTGTATTCGGTCACGTTTACCAACGATCAAACGCGCGACATGGAAACGTTGACGCGTTACCAGGAATTTCGCGAAGAAGCCGAGCGAAAAGGGTTTCGACATTTCCTGGAAGTGTTCGATCCCAACGTCCCGGATGTCGTCGCCGCCGATCTGCTGCCCGGGTTTATCAACGATTTGATCGCGCGCACGCTGGCGGGTGTGGCACAGGCCGGCCGACCTGTCTTTTTGAAGATTGTTTATCACGGTCCCAAGGCGATGGAAGAACTGGTTGCCTACGACCCGCATCTGGTGGTTGGTGTCCTGGGCGGCGCTGCGGGGACAACCTTGGATGCCTTCCAATTGTTGCACCAGTCGAAGAAGTACGGTGGTCGAGCGGCCTTGTTCGGACGTAAGATCAACCAGGCCGAGAATCAATTGGCCTTTATTGAATTCTTGCGACTGATCGCTGACGGAGTGATTGAACCCGCGGAAGCCGTGCGCGCGTACCATTCGGTTCTGCAAAAGTTGGGCATACCTCCCCATCGTTCGCTCGAACAGGATTTGACCCTGCAGACCAACGTCATGAGCTATGGATCGGGTTCTACGACAACCATCAGCGTTCCCGCGTCAGCTGAACCGCGTCCCGTCGCTGCAGAATCAAAACCGGTGGCACCCTCGCCAGAGAAACCCGCCGCAATGGCAGCGCCAGCCGTCGATAACAACCCCGATTTTGCCCGCATGACGTCAGAACAGCGTCTGAAATACCATCTCGATCGTCTGAAACGATCACTGGGGTGAACCTTTGGGACGTTTCGCGATCTAAACTCGGGTAGGACGCGGTCGGTGAATCGATTCGCATGCCGTGCTGCCGCTTGCTAGAATATTGGGCTGTCCGTTTTCACAACCGAGGAATCTGAGTTTCTTGCTATGACCGACCGGCGCAATCTGTTCAACAAAGTCTGGGATCTGCACTCCGTCAAAACGTTGGCTGGTGGACAGACACAACTGTTCATTGGGCTGCATCTGATCCACGAAGTGACCAGCCCGCAGGCGTTCTCGATTCTGCGAGATCGCGGCCTGAAGGTGAAGTATCCGGAACGGACATTGGCGACCGTCGACCATATCATTCCGACCGACGTGCAACTGCGTCCGTTCGTCGATGGCTTGGCCGAAGAGATGATGTCGGCCATCGAAAAGAACTGCCGCGATTTTGGCGTCCGCCTGTTCAACCTCGATGACAACCGCCAGGGCGTCGTGCATATCGTCGGACCAGAACAGGGGCTGACTCAGCCCGGCATGACGATCGCCTGTGGCGACAGCCATACCAGCACGCACGGGGCATTCGGGTCGATCGCATTCGGAATCGGCACCAGCCAAGTCGCCGATGTGCTGGCGACGCAGACCTTGGCACTCAGCCGGCCCAAGGTTCGCCGCATCGAAGTGACGGGTAAGCTGCGTCCGGGAGTTTATGCCAAAGACGTCATCCTGCACATCATTCGCAAGTTGGGTGTCCAGGGTGGTGTCGGTTACGCCTATGAATACGCCGGTGACGTCTTCGATCGCATGACGATGGAAGAACGCATGACGGTCTGCAACATGAGCATCGAAGGTGGTGCTCGTTGCGGTTATGTGAACCCGGACCAGACGACCGTCGACTACATCAAGGGCCGGCCGTTCGCTCCCACGGGTGCCGATTTCGATCGTGCTGCAGCCTGGTGGTTAAGTCTCGCCTCGCCGAAAGACGCGGAATTCGACGACCGTGTGACCTTCGATGGCAGTCAGATCGAACCGACCGTCACGTGGGGCATCAATCCGGCTCAATCCGTTGGTGTCAGTGAAAAGTTGCCAGCACTGGCAACGTTCACTCCCGATGACCAAAAAGGGATTCGTGACGCGTTCGAGTATATGGACTTGAAGGAACAACAACCGATTCGCGGTGTGAAGATCGATGTGGCATTCATCGGTTCCTGTACCAACGGACGTATCTCTGATCTGCGCGAAGCGGCCTCGATTGCCCAGGGGCGACACGTCGCACCGGGAGTGAAGGCACTCGTCGTTCCCGGTTCCCAACTCGTCCGGGAACAGGCGATCCGTGAAGGTTTGGACAAAGTCTTCGAAGCAGCGGGATTCCAGTGGCGCGGTGCGGGGTGTTCGATGTGCCTCGCGATGAACCCAGATAAACTGCAGGGTCGCGAAGTCTGTGCATCATCCAGCAATCGGAACTTCAAAGGCCGCCAGGGAAGCCCGACAGGTCGAACGCTGCTGATGAGTCCTGCGATGGTGGCTGCCGCCGCGATTTCGGGTCAGGTGAGCGACGTCCGAGAACTTCTGTAAACGACGAGCGAACGTGGTTCGTTCTGAATTCTGTTCGCCAGTACTTCGCGATTGGAAAGGATTTTCATGACGCCGTCAGGAATGGATCGCCGCGAGTTTCATCAGTTGACACTGGCCGCTTTGGGCGGGGTGATCGCTGGTTCGGCAATCGGATGTGGAGAAACAAAACCACCGGCGGCACCGGTGAATCCACCAGGCACATCGTCCATGCCTGCAATTCCCGCCGGGGTCGCCGCGAAGAAGGAAGTCTCGCTGACGCCAGAAGCCGAAGCGTTGATCATGGACGATCCACACACTTGTCGCGGGCTGAATTCCTGCGAAGGCAAAGGACGCAGCAAAGACAATACTTGTGCCGGGCTGGGAACCTGTGCCAGTGTCGCCGATTCGATCTGCGGTGGTCACAACGACTGCAAGGGGCAAGGCGGTTGCGGGACGTCACCTGGGATGAATGACTGCAAGGGAAAAGGCGGATGCCATATTCCGCTGATGGATTCGGCCTGGACGACGGCTCGCGAAGCCTTCGAAGCTGCGATGACGAAGAACGGCAAGAAGTTCGGCACGGCTCCTGTGAAGAAAAAGGGATGATGCCTCCCTCGGCCGGCACAAAGTGCCTGTGAGGTTGTTCGCCAGATCGCTCATCATTAGAAAAGAGCTCCCCTGAGGGGCTCTTTTCGTTTGAAGCGACTCTGCCGAAATGGATAGAGCGCTTGTTTGGTGTGGAATTACGGTTGTCGAACTACAACCAGCATATGTCTCCTAGACCGCCTGTTTTGTTGTTTTCAGCCGGGCCGGACGCGAATCGATTTGCGCAATCGCTCAAGGTTACCCGGTTGAGTGAGTCGCAAAGGCCGAGATTAATTGTCCGCTCGATCAGGCCGAACGATTCCATCATGCCTCAATCTTTCGGCGTTCGATGAAGAAGAGACGCGATGGTGTCGTGAACATTTCATCGCCAGTCATGATGACGAAGCGCGAGGTCAAACATGCAAACGCCAATTGGATCATCCATTCCCGATCTGGGTTCCTTTGCTGCCGACGACGGTTCAGACAATGTTCTGGTACTCAATTCCGCGGAACTGACGGTCCGCGTGGCGCATGACGGGTTTACGATCGGCGCGAGTCGCAAATGCGATTTGTGTCTGGCAGATGACACGATTCCAGCGCTGCACAGTGTGATCCACATGCAGCATGGCGCGATCTGGATTGAAACAGCAGACGAGAAGGCAGAACTGATCGTCAACGACCGCAGTTATCGTCGGATGGCGTTGCGTCACAATGATGAGATGAGAATCGGAACGAAAAACTTCACGATCCAGATCGGCACCGGAGCTCCGACGGCAATCGAGCAAGCCGCGGCAGTGGGTGAGGACCTGACACTTTTGACCGCCGAAGAACTATGCGATCGCATCCTGGCTGACCAATCGATGGTCGACGAGTTTACCGCTGGTCAACACGCCGGTTGGGAAATGCTGCTGCACGCCATCGAAGCGGCAAGCCAGGAAGCCGACACCACTGAACTGAAAATCGATGAACCGCGCGTGGTTGCTCGATCAGAAGCGTCATTGGTGTCAGAAGAGGCTGCACCGGCAGACGATTCATCGCTCGCTGAAGAACATGCGGTTCTGGATTCACTGCTCGGCCAAATCCAGGAACTGAACGACGCACTGACCGATCACACTCGTCAATTGACCGAGCGTGAAGAACAGGTGTTGGAAACGACCAACATCCTGAATGAATCACACCAGCAGATCACACAGCGCCTGGGCGACTTGATCGACCAGATGACTCAGACCGATCCACCCAACGAGCTGCGTGCCAGTGCCTGATCAAACGCGAACGCATTCAACGAGAATGCGTCATCCCGCGCGAGTGTAACCATAGGTCTAACCCACGTTTCAACGCGACACGTCCGTGGGCCACGCCTTAGTTCTGATCGGGTGGTGCGTCACCTTTGAGTAAGTCTTGCGCGTCTCGCTTTAGCAGATCACCCGCTTTTTCACCGGCGGGCGCCCCCTTGGGCTTCACCAGTGTCTTACGTCCCTGGCGCAATTCTTCGAAGCTGTCGCCAGAAATGACGTAGTACCATTCCGAGAAGCGGCGGTTCAGTTCTTTGACCTGCTTCTTCCCTGCGGCGACTTTGTCATCATAGGTTTTGACATCAGCCTCGTGTTTTTTGACTTGTCCTTCGTACGCCGCAAGAGCTGCCTCGTAAGCCTTTTTCGGATCTTCTTTCACGGCGTTATCGGCAGCGGCTGCATCCGCCGCATCATCATCGGGCTTCTTGGCGTCTTCGGTAGGAGGCTCAGGCTTTACCGGAGCGGTTGGCTTGGGACCAATGGCGTCCGCATCAAAGCTGACCGTGGCAAAGAAGTACCGGCTCTTGATCTTTTTCGATTTCGGGTCTTCAGCCTTATCGGCGGGTTCTCCATCCTTCTTATCTTCCGCTTTCTTCTCTCCGTCTTTCGGCTCACCCTCTTTGGGTTCACCGTCGGAGCCGATGAATCCTGCTTCGACTTCGGCTTCGGTTCCCGTAAAGATCGAACCGAAATGCAGATCGTAGACGACGCCCTGGTCGGTCGTCGCCAACACATCGCCTTCTTGCGAAATCAACTGGGCGCCGCGACCATTTTGAGTCGGAACGAAAAAGAAACCCATATCGCCGAGTTCCATTTGGGTCCGCTGGTCAGCAGTCATGCCTTTGTCGGCCTGGAACGCCTTCTTCAGACGCTCACTTTTGGGGCGGACTCCAACGATCTTGAGATCATCAAGTGCCTGAACGAGCTTGCGAACTTCGTCCTCGTTCACCTCTTCTGTCGCGTCATCCAGCCCGTCCAATTTCCATTTTTTGTCGGTGGCACTGGTTCGTGTGAGCTTGTTGGTTTCTTCACCGGTGATCGAGCCGCGGCCGTTCTTGATTTCGATACTGTGTTTGTCGATCACGACAGTCTGCAACTTGGTGGCATCCAGCTTCAGCAGGTCTGGTTCAATCCAGTCGGCGAATTTCGTTGAGACATCGATTTTGACTTTGGCAATGTAGGTCTGGTCTTCGTTAGGGTTGCGCACGTAGTAGTAACCCGACCGGCCCTTGACCTCTTTGCCGATGATCAGGTCAGCCAGCGTCTTCCCGTCCTTGCCATCTTTCAGGATGATGCGATTGCCGATGCCTTTGAAATCACTGACCTTGCCCGCGTTGGGATCCAACACGCCGAACTCGGCATGCTGGCTCTTGCGTGTCCCTGCCACGGTTTCGCGTTTGATTCCGATAACAGACGTTGCCGTCTTGGACAGGCGATCCTTGCCGTCAACGGGATAGTTATTGCGAGTCGGAATGCGCCAGACTTGATCGGAACCTTGTTCCACGCCAAAGACACGGATCTCTCCTTGATCCGGGTTATAGCTCACGAGCGTCAGCGATTTCGCCGCGCTGGCATCTTTGAAGTCAGGGAAGAACTCTCCCCGAATGTTGCTGTATTCGGTCGGTGGCTTTGGCCGGGCGGGCCCGGCAAAACTCGCCACCAGCAACGACAGCATGGCCAGTCCGACAAAGATCAGTGTTCGCACAGATTCGTTCATGACGAAGCTCTCGCGGTAAAAAACAGTTTGAAAAAGTCTCTGTGGAAACGGGACGAAGGATGTCTAGGCCGCACGAGCACGACGCGTAGGACTGATATCCCGCTGTTCGTTGCTCAGACGCACCATCAGCACGATCAAGCCCAGGAACAATGCCGGAATTGGCGAGACCAGCAATGCCAGCGTGTAATACTTGTCTTTGACCTGGCGAACCGATCGGTCGGATTTGGCTTTGGCCGCGTCGATCCGCGCTTCTTTCTTTTGCTCGATATTCGCTTTTTCGACGTCCAATCGCCGCGTTTGCTCGGCTTCTGCGATCAGGAGCAACTCGCGTTTCGTTTCTTCGTCGAGTGTATCATCCTTGCGAATCTTCTGGACTCGTTCAGACAGAGTTTTCTCTGCGTCTTCGAGCGCCTTTTTCGATTCGTCAGCGGCGTTCTTCCGCTCCTCTTTTTCTTCTTCGATGTATTTTGCGGTCTGTTGTTCCACCGAAGTCAAGGTGCGGTGTTTCGGGCGGCGGCTGCGCAGTTCAATGGTCGCCGTATCGTTGGCGAGCAGATCAAACGCGTTCAGAATGAACGTGACATTGTCCAAGTCCAGTTTGAACGACTTTCTCTCGCGCAGATCGAAGAAGAAATCCGAAATTAGGTCCGAATCGGCGACGTAGATCACATCAATCTTGTCGTCGGCGCCTTTGACGGACGTAATCCTGCCGGCTGCGATGTGCGCGAACTTATCCGCGACACGCAAGGGACTGGGATCGATTGAGATGCCACCAAACATGCCGCTCTTCACCAGGTCGTCCCATTTCAGAATGCCCGAGTGAGTTCCCGTTGTCAGCAAGGGTTGGAATTCGATCTTGGGCTTCTGATCACCGGCGATTTCACGTTCGCGGATCGAACCTGAAAAGAACAACATGACTTCCTGCAGATTCTTCGTGACGGGGCTGTCGGCATTGAACGCCTTTGCATTTCCGCTCTTCGAAGTAATCGAGACAATTTCTTCACGCAACAACCGTTCGTATTCAGGATGAATCTCGAGCGAGGTGTCATCCCAGATCACCTGGTCATAGATCCACTCGATTCCCAGCAGATTGGTCAGCGAGGTCGCTTTACCTCCATCGGCCTTGGGTTCGGGTGGCATCTGCATGCCCATCATGGGATTGCCACCGGCACGAGGTTTCGGCAAGTGCGGCGACAAACCGGGATTCATGGCAGGAATCGGATCGTCGATGATCAACACGGGCTTGCCACTGCGGACGTAGTTGACCAGAGTCATCATTTCGTTCTGTCCCAGCGACGATGGCATCACCGCCAGCAGGACGTCGTATTTGTCTCCCGTGATCGGCATTGTCGCCGGCACCGTTTCGACGTTGTACGACTTCTTCAACTCCGTCACGATTCGCCATTCCGGATTCGCACGCATCGACTGCATGTCAAATCCGCCGGTGATCTTCGCATCGGTTTCCAGAATCCCGATGGTCTTGCGTGTTTCGTTGGAGGCAACCTGAATCGAGCGCGTCAATTCGTATTCGATCGGGGTGCCTTTGCCGAAATGCGGAATCACGATTTCGTTGGTGCCGCAATTGATCACCGCACCCATGACGACTTTCTCAAGCCGTGTCGCGCCTTCGACCTCGAACTGATCGTCGCGCGTTTCAATACCGTAGTCTTTGGCCTCGGCGGCTTCTTCGCTGGACGGATCAACCTCCACGATACGGACCATCAAATTGGATGTGCTCTGACGATACTGTCCCAGCAATCCAAGCAGCGTCCCTTTCACGGCAACATAGTCACGCGTCGGAACGCGGCTGACGAAGGCTTGAACCGTGACAGCACGATCGCTTTTCAACTCCTTCAGCACATTTTGAGTCGCCGGGCTCAGCGAATAGAGGCGTTCGGAGGTGAAGTCACTGCGGAATCCGAAGGGCGACAGAATGACTCCGACACCAATCAGGATCAACAACAATGACGCAGCACGGACTGCGTACTGCAGTCCCATGTTCGTGCCCTTCACCCCACCACTCCAGTGCCGATAGCCGATCAACACGTAGTTGATGTAGAGCATCAATCCGATGAACGCGAGGAAATAGAACAATCCTTGCGACGGAATCAGTCCCATTCCGAACGGTTTGAACTGGGCTCCAAGACTGAGGTTCGTGAAGATCGATTGCAGTTCTTCGACGCGTTTGGCAGTTCCAGCGCTGTCGCCTTTCTTCTGCACAAATGGGATCAGCCAACTGCTGATGAATGACAGGCGTCCGGCGTAGACAGGGATCGCACAGATTGCCGACCCTAACACGAATGCCACGGTGCTGCTATTCGTCAGTTGAGACGCCACCATCCCCGCAGCCAGCAGTGCACAGCCAGCGAGCCAATAGCCCACGTAGGTTGTGAGAATCAGGCCTGGGTCTGGATTTCCAATCAAGCTCAAACTGACCACGTTGGTCAGCGAGAAGGCGAGGGCCACGGTATAAACCGAAACCACGGCCAGGTATTTTCCGATCAGCACTTCGAGATCGGACACGGGCAACGTGAACAGCAATTCTTCGGTGCCCAGTTTGCGTTCTTCCGACCAGATACTCATCGTGATCGCCGGCACGATGAACAGCAGCAACTGCGGGAACCATTCGTTCAGTTGGTCCAGGCTGGCGACGTTGTTCGCAAAGAACCGTTCCGGAAACGCGAGTAATGCGCCCAGGAATACGAACGCGACGATGAACAGATAGCCGATGACTCCGGAGAAGTAACTCCAGAAATTGCGTTTGAAGACCGCGAGGACAACATGCGCGCGCATCTGTGGGCGATCCCTATCCAATGTTGAAACTATAGTGATTCATGCTGACAATTCCGGCTTGATCATTCCGGAGGATCGAGGCAACCCACCTCGATCCGCAATTTCAATAGTTTTCGTTGATTCTTTTGCTGACAGTTCCGAGTCACGGGTGATTCGGATTCAATATGCTGCGATCCAAGTGCGATCGCCTCGCTCAAGTTGACCTCGGGCAGCGATCGAGAGACTAACGTCCGGACCCCGTCAATTGGCGGAACCGCGATTCCATTCCCTGAACGCCCTGCTCGAGATCGGCGACTGATCCATCCAGGACGATCCGTCCGTCGTTGATCAGAATCACCCGATTACACACCGCCTTCACTTCGGACAGAATGTGTGTCGACAGGAGGATCGTCTTGGTCTTGGCGAGGCTGAGAATCAATTCTCGAACATCATGGACTTGATTTGGGTCCAAGCCGCTGGTCGGTTCGTCGAGGATCAACACTTGAGGATCATGCAGCAAGGCTTGAGCCATGCCAACGCGTTGTCGAAATCCTTTTGAAAGCTTGGAAATCGGCTTTCCCCAGACTCCTTTCAACGCACATTTCTCGGCGACAAATTCGAGCCGGCTCTTCAAGTTACCAGACGACATGCCACGAGCCTCACCCAGAAACTGCAAAATGGATGAAGGCGTCATCTCCAGATACAGCGGCCCGTTTTCCGGCAGATATCCCAGTAGTTCGGCAGCCTGAAGGCGATCGGTCGAGACATCCAGACCGCCAATCTTCGCAGTTCCGGCACTGGGAGCCAGAAAGCCCGTCAGCAACTTCATCGTCGTCGATTTGCCGGCACCGTTGGGGCCGAGAAATGCCGCGACCTGACCCTGCGGGACGGAGAACGTCACATCTTGAGTCGCTGCAAATGGTCCATAGAACTTACTGAGGCCAATCGCCTCAATCATTGCACCGGACGAGTTTTTCATTCAGTCACTTCTCTTGCCAGGTTTGGTGACATACGTCATGCCGTCAAATCGGCAGAACAAATCGCGAAACGCCGATCTCTGCAAGCTTCATTCCAGTTATCGAACTCGATTGATGGTACAGCTCGTCCACTTCCAGTGACAGCGACCCGGAGAGATCAGCGAAGCAGAACTCATTTCCGCCTCGACGCTTGCCGTCAATCTACTGTTTGTTTAATGACGTTTTGACTGAAAGTCCAGCGACAGGGCGGCAGCGCATCAAATTCGCCATCGCCGGCCATCCTGCGTCATGACAACAGCCCAAGTGAGCGCCGATCGAAGACCACCGTCAGAAATCCCGACTTCGCATGGATCGACGATCCACACTAACGACGTTGTCGTCGGGGAGCCGTTGCCGAGTCGTCCCACGAGACTTCATGCTGTTCCTGAAATCGACGCCCCCAAGCATTCTCGATCTGAAATTGCGGCACCTGAGCCAACCATTGATAGCTGGTTTTCATCAGTGGATACAGCGCAGAACCGAATTCCTCTTTCATGAATTTTTGCTGGAACTCACGTTTGGCCAGTCCGCCGTCTTCACTCTTGGAATTGTCGCGATTCTGCACCTGCACGACATAATAAACGGATTGAGTGTCATCGGAGGCAACACCGATCTCGCCTTCACCCAGTTTCTGAAAGACGGTTTCCATGAACGATTCGCCAACCTGATTCAACGGTGGAATCGTGGAAATCACAGGGCCGGAACGTGCACCTGGAATACTGCGATTTGTCGTCAGCCACGTGAATTCTTCGGTAGGAATGACCGTAATCACCGAATCGGTTTTTTCTCCCGTGACCGATTCACCAGACAGAGCCGCCGCGAACCCACCCGATTGGGCTTTCACTTTCGCCGCCAGTTCGTTCGCTCGCTTTTCCGCTTGCTTACGCGCTTGATCGAATTTCCATGCCTTCACGACGTCCGCTCGAACGGATTCCTTCGTCAAATCGGCGATATGCGGTGGCGAATAGGATAACTTCCAATAAACATAGGCGCCGCCACGAAAACGATTGTCGACGCGACGGGGAACATAGGCCGGAATACGCTCGCTGCGCTCTGTCACTTCAAAAACTTCGCGCCAAACCGGAACGCTGTTTTGGTTGCTGGACGCTTCACCCAGGGCTTCTGTTGACAACTCCTGTTGTGTCACCAACGGCGTCTCGTGATATTCAAGCTGATGCTCCTGTGCGAACGCCTTCAACTGCTCGGCGAAGGTTTTTCCCAGTTCCTTCCGTTTCTCGTCGTACTTCTTCTTCTCGTCCGTGTTTTCCTTGTCAGGCATTGGAACGGCGTCGTATTCGATGCCCAGGTCGTTCATCAACTTGAACGCCTTGTCGACTTCAACCGCACTGAGCGCCAACGCTTTCTCGCGAAGAATGGTGTCCCGGATAATCAACTTCAGTTCGTCATCCAGATCACGAAACTTGGGTGGAGAAGGCGCATCGCCCGGGCCGGGCGGTGGCAATTCAATCTGCTCAGAATTGGCAGGATCGCTGGCATTCGCCGGAGATTCGCCAGCGGGCGCGGCTTTGGTGTTCCCGTCGGCCGCATCGTTACCCGGCGCGGGTTCAACTTTTTCCGATTCAACCTTGCCAATCTTGTCGGCATCGTCATCACCGCCGCAATTCGATTTGGGTTCCGCGGCTTGCTCTGGCTTTGACTCAGCAGCTTGATCTTTTTCCTTGGCTGGTTCGGCGTCCTTCTTGTCGGCGCCGTCTGTTTTTGGTTTGTCTTCGTTTGCAGGTGTCGTGTCTTTGGTGGCATCGCCTGCGGGTTCGTCTTGACCCTCCTTTGGCTTCTTGTCCTGAAGTTTTTCGTCTGGCAATGCCGGAGCCGTCGATTCCTTGATCAGGGGTGTGCGATAGCGTTCTTTGTTGGCTTCGTAGTACTCGCGAACTTCCGTCTCGGTGGGCTCGCCGACAGCCTTCTCGAACTTCTCGATGTTTCCGGTCAGATACGCCAGTTGCACTTGCGGCAGTTGCGTGAATCCCGGACGTGCTTCATCGACCCACATCCGATTCTTGTGCTCGTTGAAGAACTTGCCGATTTCATCTTCATTCGGATCAGCCATCTGATTTACGAAGCTGCGAACGGGCAGAGCCGCCACTTGCAGCGTTTCTCGCACGTGTAACTTTTGATAGTCGCTCCACAATTGCAGTGGCGTCGGCTGCAGGTACTGCAGCGGTTCGCGCTGTTCCTGCAAAAATCTGGCAAATTCGCGAGGAATCTCAGGAACGTACGCCGGTGGTCGCGACAATTCCAGGGCAAGGTTGGCCGCCAATTCATCCTTGAGCAAGGCAAACATTTCGCTTTGGCCGAGGCGCGCTTCACGGAAGCACTGATCAAACTCTTTTTCCGTCAAACGCTTTTGGGTGAGTTCCCTGAGGAAGTCATTGATTCGATCATCCGAGATCTGAATCCCCATCTTGCGTGCTTCAGCCAACCAGATTTGGGTCGAAATCAACGAAGCCTCATCGATGTTTCCGAATAGCGCAAACTGGCCGCCCGTTTGCGCTTTGGTGGCGATTTGCGATGTGAATTGATTGAGTCGCTGGCGGTCGCGAGCGAGTTTATCGAGATCGGCACGAGAGAAATTGCCCACAGACGTGTGAACAATATTCTTATTCGTTCCAATGGCACTGAACCCGATATAGCCAGCCGCCATGCCAACCAGCAGGCCGCCCACGCCATACTCGGTCGTTTTCTGATGACGATAGCCGACGATACACATCGCGGCGGCACACAGGCAGCCGATCGTGATCGCCGCGGCACCGGGCGACAGGCCGCTTTTGTTACGAGCCAGATCGTCCAAAAACAGGAATGAAACCATCGACAGAACGGTGACAACGACCATCCATTGTTTCTGGTTACGTCGAACTGAAGCAAAGAACTTGGTGCTCATCTGTGGCATCCTTTTCCCGGTGACATCGTCATCCCAACAGTAAGAGACGACGAAGAGGCAGACAAGCCCGACGCTTGACAGACCCTGTCGTAATTCCTTATTGGAATTGCCCGTGTAGTGGTCGGCATTGTAGCCAGACGTGCACGGCACACAAGGGATTGTTTAACTCGACCCATTACCCAGTCTGTGTCGCTGTCGACAGTTGCGTCGCAGCCAAGACTTCGAAACGGGTGCGATCGCGGGCCATTGAGTGTGATCCCTTGCTGGTCAGGGTTTGTAAACGGAAAGACGTCCGGTGACAGAAAAGTCCATGAAACGACTGGTGATCGTCGAATCGCCCGCCAAAGCCAAAAAAATCGGCGGCTATCTAGGTAGCAACTACACCGTGATGGCTAGCCTGGGGCACGTGCGCGATCTGCCCGAAAGTGCCAAGGACATCCCGGAAGAGATCAAAAAGACGAAATCCAACCTCGCGAAGTACGGAGTCGATGTCGACAATAATTTTGAACCGCTGTACATCGTCAGCGATCGAAAAAAGAAGTTGGTCCGCGAATTGAAGGACGCCCTGAAAGGGGTCGGTGAACTGCTACTCGCAACCGACGAAGACCGCGAGGGAGAAAGCATTGGCTGGCACCTGGCCGAATTGCTGGCTCCCAAGGTCCCGGTCAAGCGGATGGTGTTTTCTGAAATCACCAAAGACGCGATTCTCGACGCGGTCAGCCATACCCGCGAACTCGACATGAACCTGGTCGCGGCGCAAGAAGCCCGCCGCGTCATCGATCGATTGTACGGATATCGGTTGAGTCCGCTGCTGTGGAAGAAAGTTCGTCCCAAACTGTCTGCCGGACGCGTCCAGTCGGTCGCCGTGCGCGTACTGGTGAGGCGCGAAAAAGAGCGATTGGCATTCAAGTCTGGTTCGTACTGGGACTTGAAGTCGACGCTGGAAACCAACACGGGGGCTCAGTTTGACGCTACGCTGGCAACTGTCGGCGGACAGCGAGTCGCATCGGGCAAGGACTTCGATGAAAACACCGGCAAGTTGAAGCCCGACGCCAATGTGGCTCTTCTCGACGAAACGGCCGCACGACAATTGCTGGCTCGACTGCAGGATCAACCATGGAACGTCACGTCCGTCGAAACGCGGATGCAGACCCGCAAACCGTACGCTCCATTCACGACCAGCACGATGCAGCAGGAAGCGAACCGCAAGCTGGGTCTGACTGCCAAAGACACGATGCGGATTGCACAAAGCCTGTATGAAGACGGCTATATCACTTACATGCGAACCGACAGTGTGAACCTCTCGCAAGAGGCACTGAACGCGGCACGCAAATCCGTGCTCGATCGCTATGGCAAGGACTACCTCAGCCCTGAACCACGGCAGTACGCCACCAAAACCAAGAACGCACAAGAGGCCCACGAGGCAATCCGCCCAGCCGGCACCGAAATGAAAACCGCCGAAGAGCATGGGCTGGCGGGGCGTGAGGCGGCGCTGTACGCGTTGATCTGGAAACGCACCGTCGCCACTCAGATGGCAGAAGCGCAACTTCGTTTCCAGACAGTGACAGCGACCGTTCAGGATGCCGAATTCAAAGCCACTGGTCGACACGTCGAGTTTCCGGGTTTCTTTCGCGCCTACGTCGAAGGATCCGATGATCCCGATGCCGCGCTCGACGATCAGGAGGCTTCGTTGCCGCCACTCAACGAAGGCGATCGCCTGAAGTGCCAGGCCTGTGATCCAGTCGGTCACGAAACCAAGCCGCCCGCGCGCTATACCGAATCGTCGCTGACCAAGGCGCTGGAAAGCGATGGTATCGGCCGGCCCAGTACCTATGCGACGATCATCGATACGATTATCAACCGCGATTATGTGGTGAAATCGGGATCACAACTGGTTCCCACCTTTACGGCATTTGCCGTGAATCAGTTGCTTGAAACCTATTTCCCAAAACTGGTTGATCTGGGTTTTACTGCCAAGATGGAACAGGATCTGGACGACATCGCCAGTGGCCAGGGCGACCGCTTGCCGTACCTGCAGCAGTTCTACAGCGGCTCGGATGGGCTGGACGCACAGGTTACAGCCAACGAAGAAGCGATCGATCCCCGTGCGGCCTGCACGTTGCATTTTGACGGATTGAACCCGCGCATCCGCGTCGGCAAGTTCGGTCCCTATCTGGAAATGGAAAAGGACGGCGAGACGGTCACCGCGTCGATTCCCGATAGCCTGGCTCCTGCCGACCTGACCAATTCTGTTGCCGATAACCTGATCGAGCTCAAGCAACGTGGTCCACAGTCATTGGGCGAGCATCCCGACACGGGACTACAAATCTTCTTGCTGGTTGGGCCCTACGGTCCGTACCTGCAACTGGGCGAGGTCGGTGAAGACGGAACGAAACCCAAACGAGTTTCCCTGCCGAAAACCCGTGACCCTCAGACGATCACGTTGAGCGATGCATTGGCCTACCTGTCACTGCCGCGGCAACTGGGAAAACATCCGGCCACTGGGCACGTCGTGAATGCCGGGATCGGGATGTACGGCCCCTACGTCAAACACGAGAAGACCTTCAAGTCGCTCGATAAGACAGACGACGTGCTCACGGTCACCATGGAACGCGCCGTCGAATTGCTGGCTCAAGCCAAAACCAAAGCCGTCCTGGTGCCCTTGAAAGACCTCGGCACGCATCCGGACGACAAAGAGCCCGTGCAAATCTTCGACGGCCGTTACGGAGCGTACGTCAAGCACGGAAAAGTCAACGCCACGTTGCCGAAGGGAACCGACCCGCAGGCCTTCACGCTGGAAGAAGCGATTCCCCTGTTAGCGGAACGTGCCGCTCGTGGCCCCGCACCAAAGAAAGGCCGCGGTCGAACAAGTCGAACAAGCAGCAAGGCCGAAGGGGCCGAACCGAAGCCCACGAAAAAGAAGGCGGCACCAAAAAAGGCTGCCAAGAAAGCCACCAAAAAGACCAAGAAGACTGACGAAGTGTAGAGTCGCTCAAGCGGAGCAACTCCACATCGGACAGTTCCCTTGACTTCCGGTGCACACGCTTAGTGCGAGTCACACGGACGTGTCGCGTTGAAACTTGGGTTAGACGCTATAGATTTGGGCTCGCGAGACGCCACACTGAACTTGGATGCGATCTAAGTGTGTGACGATGCTCCGCACCGACCGAGGACGGCAGCGTCAGGCAGTTCGACAAACAGATCCGCAACCGAACTTTGCTGCAATGCGTCCCAACGAGAACGGGAAATGGCGACGGGTACACCGCGTCGCCATTCGTTTCCTTCGTCGTCCTGCACATGCAGGAAGGGACCCTTAAAGACGACCGTGCACGTGTCGTCAATGGCATCTGCCGGACGTTTAGCGGCAATCAAGGTCTCACGCAGTGGAATCCGTTCGTGCTGAAAGCAGGCGCCCGAGCGAAATGTTGAGAGTTGCAGGTCGACAAATCCGGCCGCTTCCAAAGTCGACATCAATTCCGTCCTGACAGGCACGTGTTTAACGAACGCTGCCGGTCCCGGCAGGCTTAACTCGCCCTGTACGATTTCCTCGGAAGTCAGCACATGGACGGTCAGTTGTCCTCCGGGGCGTAGAGCAGCGAACGCCTGATGAAGTTGATCACGCATCTGTTGTAACGTTACGGGCGAATTGAACGAACCGCGCAACCGGATCTCGTCGCAGAACTCGGACGGCAGCGTAAATGGCTGAAACATCCGATGCTCCCAGACAACAGGCGTGTGTCGATCGAGAACCTGTTTGGCCGCATCGTTGCCGATCATCTTTTCCAGTGATTGACCGTCACCCCGATGATCGAGATCTTCTTCCAGCGTGTAGAATTCCCACAAACGGTGGTCCAGGTCGTGCACCCAGAACTTCGTCTGTTTGCTATAGCAGCATTCGACCCCTTCTTCACGCTGGGTGGAAATCCCCGCAGATTCGACCCGACTTTGCGCGTCAATCAAGGCCGCACTATCCGGAAATCGGAAACCGATATGGTTCAACGAGCCGTGCGTTGTGGGTGAACCGGGCTCCAGCGACAAAACCAGCGGCGGCGATTCCAATTCAAACTTCGCGTAGTCGTTCCGATATTTCGCAACGCTGGTTCCCAGAATTCCTTCGAGGAATTTTACAGCTTGCGGAAGATTCGAAACATTGAGCGAAAGATGAAACTTCAACATGGCGAAAGGCTTCCTGTCAGGAGCAGAACCATTTACTGTCGACTTCGACAACTCCAAACCGTCACGCACCGGGTGCTGTTTCGATGGCAGTGAGAACCGCTCGAATGCCATGTGGCTTTCGTCGCGGAAGAGGGACAAACGCGATCACCACGGACAGTACGGCAGCAATCGTTCCCAGCGAAACGATTGCAGGATAGTAAGACCCGAATCGTACTTGTACTTTTGCGAAAACGACCGGCCCCAACGCAGACGCAAATACGGTCAACATTTGAGCGACGCCCTGGATTCGGCCCAGTTCGCTGCGGCCGAAGAGCCTTGCCCAAATCATAAAGAATAAAACCGTGATCATTCCGCCGGTCGATCCCATGGCTGCGGCATACCCGATCAATTGCGGGCGTGTGGAAATGGACGGCAACCACAGCAACGCGATGGCAAGCAGGCACATCGCAATCGCCGTCAAGTACGTGAAGCGAATGAAGGATGCCAGCCAGCCCGTCATCAGGTTGGCAAGCAATCCCATCGGAATCGTCATCATGCTCAGGTCGTAGAATGCCGTTTTTTCAAAACCTCGCTCCACGAGCAGCGATTCGTTGAACAATGACGTCCCAGACTGAACCAATCCATAAAAAGACGTCGCGATGCCGAACATCCAGAATGACGGAGTCATCAATGCTTCAGCAAACGTGAAGTCATCGTCCGTCGTCGTCGTTTCTGTCGCCGAATCTTTCTCGTCGTCGCCGGGTGCGGACCGAGTGAAAAGTAGGAATAGCGGCGCGAAGAAGAACAGCAAGATGTTGCCGAAAGTTCCCCACAGGTCACGCCAGGACGCTTCTGTTTGTGCTCGGCTCCAACTGATAGCGGCCAGGAAGCCTGCCGAGACCAGGACCGAGTAAATACCGGTTGCCAGCGGTAACCGCGACTTCTTGAACCACTTGCCGGTCATCGAAATGCTGACGACGGACAACGCGCTTTGTCCAAATCCGCGAGTCAACGAACACTTGTTGTCCGATTTCGGCGAAGGGACCTGAAACGTCACGTTCCTCCCGTCGCAGCAATGTCGGTTTTGGATAGGTGGTTGTCGCTTTGTCAACTGGAGGCCGTGATCCCGTTGGGTATCATGCTGGCTTGACGCGACATTCTGAACTCACAGGCGTACCGCCCGTAGAAATCTTCCATCCAAATAAGGTGGTGCTCATGCTTCGCTTTAGTGTCTTGGCAATTTGTTTGATCGCTGCCCCTGTCACTGCGGCGGATTGGCAGGCGAAAAAGGCTCCCTTGATGACCAAGTGGGCGGCTGAGGTGACGCCGGAGAATGTCCATCAGGAATATCCGCGACCGCAACTGACGCGACCGGCCTGGCTCAACTTGAACGGCTTGTGGGACTATGCGATTCAACCCAAAGATGCGGTTCAATCACCGACCTGGCGCAGCGACAAAATCCTTGTTCCGTTTCCCGTCGAATCGGCGCTCTCGGGCGTCATGAAGCTGGTCGGACCGGAAAACAAACTTTGGTATCGACGGACGTTTTCGGTCCCCGCCAAAGACGGCACGATCGACCCCAATTGGGCTGACAAGAATGTGCTGCTGCACTTCGGCGCTGTCGATTGGGACACAACCGTCTGGCTGAACGGCAAAGAACTTGGCTCACACAAAGGCGGTTATGACCCGTTTTCGTTTGACATCAGCGCACACCTGAAGGCAGGCCAATCGAACGAACTTGTGGTCTCGGTGTGGGATCCGAGTGACGCGGGATTCCAGGGACGCGGCAAGCAGGTTCGTAAACCGGGCGGAATCTTTTACACGCCGACCACGGGAATCTGGCAAACCGTCTGGCTGGAACCTGTCGCCAAATCCTATCTCCGCAACATCACCGTCGTCCCCAATCTGGATCAGAAACAACTGGTGGTGACCGTCGATGTCGCGAACCCTCAACCCGGTTGGAAATTGGGGATCGTCGTTTCGTCTCAGCCCAAAGAGACGGGATATGTTGTTCGCCGATGGCACGATCAACTCGATAAACCGATCGTCATTGCGTTCGATGACCGTGATCCCAAATTCGATTCGCATCTTTGGACTCCGGAACATCCGCATTTGATCGATGTGCATGTCGGATTGGTTTCCGATCCCAAAGCCGATCTGCTGGGATTCGGCCAGGACTGGTTGCCGAAGCTGACCGGTCAGGGAGCTCCGGAAAAGAAACCCGCCGTCCCGATGGTCGACGCGGTCAGTTCGTATGCGGCGCTGCGGAAAATCTCGCTCGGAAAAGATGAAAAGGGTGTCAACCGCATCCAATTGAACAACAAGCCGTATTTCCAGCTTGGTCCTCTGGATCAAGGTTTCTGGCCCGACGGGCTGTACACCGCACCGACGGACGCCGCCTTGAAGTTCGACATCGAACAGACCAAGGCGTATGGCTTCAACTTGATTCGCAAGCATGTGAAAGTCGAGCCCGCTCGGTGGTACTACTATTGCGACAAACTCGGGATGCTCGTGTGGCAAGACATGCCCAGCGGCGACCGCTCCGCGCAATGGGATCCGCATGGCAAATTCGACAACACCGAACTCACTCGATCAGCCGAATCGGCCGCCGACTATCGCCGCGAGTGGAAGTCGATTATCGATGCCCTGAAGGGTTTCCCCTGCATCGTCATGTGGGTGCCGTTTAATGAAGGCTGGGGACAATCCGAGACCGTCGCGGTAACCAAGTGGACCAAGGAATACGATCCGTCACGGTTGGTGAACTGCGCCTCGGGCGGCAACGATTTTCCCGTGGGCGATGTGATCGATGTTCACCGCTACCCAGGTCCATTCTGTCCCACTCCAACCGATCAACGAGCGGCCGTGTTGGGCGAATTCGGTGGATTGGGTTTGCCGTTGGAAGGACACACCTGGCAGGGTAAGGAAAACTGGGGCTATCGCAGCTTTGCCGATCAGAAATCGCTGACCGACGCTTATGTCGACTTGTTTGACCAACTGCATCCGATGATTGCCGTTCCGGGCATGTCAGCCGCCATTTACACGCAAACGACCGACGTCGAAACGGAAGTCAACGGCCTGATGACCTACGATCGCAAAGTCATGAAGATTCCCGTTGATGTTGCGGCCCGAGTCCATCACTCATTGAGCCAACCGGCGAAACAGGTGAAGCCGCTGGTAGCCAGTTCGCAGCATGAGGCACAAACCTGGTCGTACATCACCGACAAGCCAGCCGATGGCTGGGAGAAGCCTGAATTCGATGCCAAGGGTTGGAAGTCGGCGCCCGGCGGTTTTGGTGAAAAATCGACGCCTGGTTCTGTGGTGCGGACAGAGTGGAAGACAAACGATATTTGGTTGCGCCGCACTTTTGACCTGACCCGTCCGCCTGCGGGAGAGGTCCGTTTGACGATGCACCACGACGAAGATGCCGATGTCTATGTCAATGGATATCTGGCGACCAAAGCCGGTGGCTATACGTCGAACTATCGTGTCTTCCGCATCACCGCCGAAGCGGCCGCGTCGCTGCGAGCCGGCACAAATACGATCGCCATCCACTGCAAGCAAACGGGCGGCGGACAGTACATCGATGCCGGATTGGTGGAGATTGTCGAACCACCGAAGTAGCGAACCTGTTCAGTTGATCGCCAGGGCAACTGGGCTGTCGACTGATCCCAGGATGTCCAATCCCTGTACCTCCTCCTCATCGGTTTCCGCAGGAACGCCTGTGCTCAGCCCCTGCTTTCCGAGCGGAGTCAATTGATATCGGATGCCGGCATCTCGTCCGGCCAGATCGAACTTCAGGAATCCATAGGCGATCAACTTGCCATGGATTCCTGGCAGTTCCGCATCCGGGATGTCGTTGACCGAAAGAATCCGGGGCACCCAGCCGTCGAAATCGACGATCTGCTCTCGTTTTTCGACGGCGAGTTGCTGATATCGGGTCAGAATCGACACCCATTTCGGTTGTCGCCGCAACTGTTCCAGCTCGAATTCGTCCATATTTGAGCTATCGGCGAGTCGTTCATGGGCCTGCCACCTGCTTCTCAAGCCAAAGCATGTTCGGCGTTTACGGCAAAGATTCACCGGGCCTCAAAACCCTGACAGGCCATCCGGACGGAACAAAATAAGTTTGACTGACGAATTGACAATGGTCCGGCTGACGGTAAAATGTCGTGAGTTGAGACTGAGTCTCAATATCGTCCTTCCCGCCGCTGGAACCGCATCGATGGAATTGACGCAGTCCTGTCATCTGATTGACCGACACGAGCCTGTTCAGCGGCCTCTTTGCCATTGCCTGAATGTCACCGAGCCTCAAGTTCGCGACGCCATTCAAGAAAACGACTTGGTGACGGTCCGAAGCGTATCCCAGGCGTGTGGAGCGGGGGCTGGATGCACCGCCTGCCATCGCCATCTGAAGCGACTGCTGAATGAGCACGCTGTTGCCAAACGGTTGGAATCGACCGTCTGTTGCCCAACGGAATGATTTTCGCCCGCCACGCCATCAAACGTTGCTCCGAAAGTTGCCGCCGAGTCTGACCGGTGCGTAAAATTGGGCGACGCGGCGGGCAGTTGGTTTGTCTCTCCTAGTTCTGTCGACGCAACTCGCCTCTGTGATGCACGTGCCAACAGGTTTCTCCAGTGCACAGGAGCACAGGCGAGATGATTGCAGCGCACAGTCCGGCGATTCAGTGCAGTGTCTTGGCTCTGAATCGCTACTTTGTCCCAATTCAGGTCATCTCTGTCAGCCGAGCTTTTTGCCTGTTGTATAAGGGTGCCGCTGAAGTCATCTCGGTCGACGATGGCACCTTTCACTCATACGATTTCGATAACTGGCGAGACGTTGGACTTTTGAGATTGGCGCTGGACGATGTCGGTGACGCCGATTGGATTCACGCAGTCAACTTCGATATTCAGGTTCCGCGAATCATTCGTCTGTTGCGATACGACCGAATGCCTCGAAACGGCGTCAAATTCAACCGCCGAAACATCTTTCTGCGTGACGAGAATCGTTGCCAGTATTGCGGCAAACGATTCGGGGCTCACAGCTTGAGCCTCGATCACGTGATGCCGAAAAGCCGCGGCGGCCCGACAACTTGGGAAAACATCGTTTGCTGCTGCCTGGACTGCAACGTCCGTAAAGGCGGACGCACTCCCCACGAAGCTAATATGAAGCTGATGAATGCCCCTCACAAACCGGCCCGCAACCCGCTGCTGTTCCACCATCTGAATAGCCGCAAGTACGAATGCTGGCGGACGTTTCTCAACGACTGACTATCTCGTTTCCCAACCGGAATTCCGGCGTGGAAACATCCAAGCCACATTGACGGAATTCCCTGCTGCGGCGATGATTCCGACCGATTGCCTGGCTTCGGATTTGACTGAAATGATTTCCGTCATTGAGGCCTGAGAAACGAAGATTCAACGGGCTGCTGCACCCGGCCAAGGATGGCGAAACCAATGTCATTTGAGCTGATTGACGAAATGGAGCGGCTGGGGACGCCGCATGTTCTGGTCATCGGAGACTTGATCCTCGATCGTTACGTCTGGGGTGACGCGGAACGCATCAGTCAGGAAGCACCGGTGATCCTGTTGCGCGAAGACCGTCAGGAAACTCGCCTGGGCGGCGCGGCAAATGTCGCGAATATGCTGCGTGGTCTCGATGCGAATGTCACATTGGCGGGAGTGGTCGGATCAGACCTCGACGGCCGCCAAGTCGCTGATGAACTGGCCAAGTGTGGCGTCGATTGCTCTGCATTAGTCGTTGATGCCGATCGCCCCACAACCTGCAAAGTCCGGTTCATGGGCCGTGCACAACACCGCCATCCGCACCAGATGCTGCGCGTCGATCGCGAAGTTCGACACGCGATCTCGACTCAGATTGCACAACAGTTACTCGCTTCGATTCTGCCTCGGCTGGATCAATACCAGGCGATTCTCGTTTCGGACTATGCCAAGGGCGTTTGTACGGCTCAATTACTGCGGCCGCTGATTGATGCCGCGCGTGCGAAGGGAATTCCCGTCGTTGTCGATCCGGCCGCTGGCGGCGATTACAACCTGTATCGCGGGGCGACCGGGGTCACTCCGAATCGTGCAGAAACGCAGAAAGCAACCGGCATTGATGTCCGTACGATCGCAGCGGCCTTTCAGGCAGGGCAAAAACTGATCGACGATTTCGAGCTCGAAATGGCCTTTGTCACACTCGATCGTGATGGCATCGTGCTGGCGAAGCACGGCGAAGAAGCAGTCCATCTACCGACTCGCGTTCGCGAGGTCTACGACGTCACCGGCGCGGGCGACATGGTGCTCGCCATGTTCGGCATCGGTATGGCCGCTGGAATCGAACCCAGTCGCCTTTGTCGCCTGGCCAATGTCGCTGGTGGACTGGAAGTCGAACAGGTCGGTGTGGTTCGCATCAGTCGCAAAGAGATTCTGACCGACCTGCTGCACGGCAGCCGCCGCGCGGCAGGCAAAGTCTGTTCACTCGCGGAACTGTCACGCCACGTTTCGGCTCGCCACAAAGCCGGACAATCGGTCGTGTTGACGAATGGCTGCTTTGATTTGTTGCACGTCGGGCATCTCAGCTATCTGCAAGAGGCGGCCCGTGAAGGGGACTGCCTGATCGTGGCAATCAACAGTGATGACAGTGTTCGTCGCCTCAACAAAGGTCCTGATCGCCCGATTTTTGACGAACAGTATCGAGCTCAGATGCTGGCGGGACTCGAATCGGTCGATTACGTCGTAATCTTCGACGAAGACACACCGCACGCGATCCTGCAAGAACTTCAGCCCGACGTGCTGGTCAAAGGCGGCACCTATCGCGACGACGAAATCGTTGGTCGTGAAGTCGTCCTCGGATACGGTGGTCGAGTCAAACCGATGGGTATCACACCGGGTGTCTCAACGACCGAAATCGTTCGACGTCTACGCGAGTCCGACACTCAGTCGATTCCGTTGCCGGCAGCGCGCGAGCGTCGTGCGGCGTAGCCACGTACTTTCGTGCATCCTCAAGTGGGCACACACGTCATGAAACTGGCGATTTTTCTGCCGAACTGGATTGGTGATGCTGTGATGGCTACGCCCGCCCTGCGTGCCATGCGCGACCAGTTTCCCTCGGCCGAGATCATCGGGGTCATGCGGCCGTATGTGGCAGACGTGCTGGCCGGAAACGGATTGCTGGATCGCTCGCTGTTGTACAACCCCCGCGGCAAGAATCCCGCGCACCGCGGCCTGGCATTCATCCAGTCATTGCGAGCCGAACAGTTCGACGCCGTGTTACTGTTGCCGAATTCGATACGCACCGGAATGCTGGCCTGGCTGTCGGGTGCACCGCGACGCGTCGGCTTCGCACGCGATTTTCGTGGCTGGTTATTGACCGATCGTGTCGTCCCGAAATCGAAATCGACACCCCATCCGGTCGTTGATGAGTACCTGCGACTGACGGCGCAATTGGGTTGTTCGAGCGCCCGCCCATCGCTGGAACTGGCAGTTTTGCCTGACGATCAAGCGGCGTTTGACGACTTCTGGAAAGGCCGCTGGCTGTACATCAATCGCCGGTGGCTACCTGCGAATGCCAGTTCTGATCCCGGCTTCGTGTGCCTGAATACGGGCGGCGCATTCGGTGCTGCCAAGAACTGGCCGCGCGAGTACTTCGCGGAACTGTCTCGGCGAATTGCCAACGACTTGAATCGCGCCGTGCTGGTCGTCTGCGGTCCGTCCGAACGCGATGACGCACGCTGGATTGCTGCCGAGGCAAATCACTCGTCGGTGTTCAGTCTGGCCGACGCACAACTCAGTATTGGCCTGACCAAAGCCGCCATCCGCGCGGCTGATTTACTGGTCACGACAGATTCTGGCCCGAGGCATTTCGCGGCCGCCTTTGGCACGCCGGTCATCACGCTGTTTGGTCCGACGCATATCCAATGGAGTGAAAATTACTTTGAACGCAGCGAACACCTGCAACTGAAGCTCGACTGCGGACCATGTCAGCAACGGGAATGTCCGTTGAAACATCATCGTTGCATGCGTGACCTGTCGGTCGACGCCGTGTTCGCATCGGTCAAACGCCAACTGAATCATGATTCGTCTGTTCGCAAGGCCGCCTAGAACGAATCTCAAGAACGATTTGATCACTGATGCACATCGCCCTGGTTCGCCGTCACTGTTCATTGAAGAAGGCAGGTGCCGAGCGGTATTGCGTCAACCTGTTCCGCGGACTGCAGAGACTTGGGCATCAAGTCACCGTCGTGGGTGAAGCCATCGATGACGAGTTGAAGCACGAAGTCGATTTCATTCCCGTTCAAGTCAACAGAATGGCGTCGTGGACCCGGAATAAATCGTTTGCCGAGAACTGCGCGAAGGCCGTTCGGTCGCGATCATTTGATCTGGTACATGGCCTGTCGCGCGTCGAAGGACTCGACACGTATCGCCTGACCGACCCCATGCAGACGCATTGGGTCAATGTCTGGTACCGCCACCCCGTCTCGCGCTGGCTGCAGAAGTTGAATCCACGCCATCGAGCGATTTTCGATCTCGAACGACGCTTGTACGATCGCTCGGGAGTTCGCCGCGTGATCGTTCAATCGAAGCTCGATGCGCGGCTGCTGACGGAATATTTTGGCGTGGACGAATCACGCATTCGCCGGATTGTGAACGGTGTGGATGCCCAGGTCTTCAATCCCGCTGTGAGAGCCGATCGGGCATCACTTCGCCATGAGATCTTCGAGCACTTTCGACATCCGAATCAATCAAACGAGATTGCCCCGACGGGCTCGTCGAATCGCGTCGACGACACTCCACTATTGGTCTTCGCGTCGATGGACTTTCGTCGGAAAGGACTCGACTCGCTGTTGTCCGCTTTGTCGCAAGTCAAAGAGCGGGAAACGCGGCTGCTCGTGCTGGGGGCCGGTGATATTCGCGGATATCGCAAGAAGGCGAAAGCACTGGGAATTGAGCAACGCGTGCTGTTCACGGGCCGTCAGTCATCGATCCAGCGCTACTACGGCGCGGGCGACCTGTTTGTCTTGCCCACAATCTACGAGCCATTTCCCAACGTCAATCTGGAAGCGATGGCCTGCGGAACGCCCGTCATCACGACGGCCACGGCCGGCGGCGCCGACATCATTGAACCTGGAAAAAATGGCTACGTAATTCCCGATGCCTGGTCGGTTCAATCGCTGGTCGAACAGATCGATCATCACCTGACTCTGTCGACCGACGCAAAGCAACGGATGAGCGACCATTGCTGGCGGACGGCCTCTCAATTGCGCATCGAAGACAATGCGCGACAAGTCGCACAGGTCTTCGAAGAGGTCCTGTTGGAGAAGAACGCGGCGTGAGGGTGTGCTGAGAAACGGGGAACGGGATCATGTCCGATCGCCGTAACGATGATTGATACCGTCGACTCAGAGCACCTGTGACCGTTTCTCGTCTCTTGAGACGTTACGGCAGCTGGCCTGTCTTGATGAATTCATGTACGACCGGTGCCGAAACTCGCTGACCGCTCTCACTGACGAACGTGGCTTGTCCCGCGGTGAACTCAATGGACTTGACGGCATCAAAGCCAGCGGGAATCTTGACCACGCCTTGAATGTAGTTCACTGACGTCGGACGATCCGATTTCAGTTCCACCGTTGTCGCGACGCCTTCCTTCGTCAGCAGATTGTCCTTAGTCGACGCGGCCAGACCATCGGCGAAAAAGGCGGTTACGTCTTCAAGCCCCAGGCAATTGTTGCGTCCGTTCCAGGGATGGCCGTGGCGCCCATGATTTTCGATCCAGAACACCATGCTGTTTAATGCGGCGGGATCTTTCAGTGCAAACCAGACAAATCCGTCTTCAGCGAATGTCGCCGTCATCCAGGCGGGACCATTCGTCTTCTGCCACGGTTCATTGAACAATTGAATCAGGTCGGCGTACCCCGTTCGGGCTGGAAGCCGTGTCAGATCCGCATCAGGTTGATCCTTCCAGGCAACAGGAACTTTGGACAAGCTGTTCCACTTCGCACCTGGCAGAAGAGACTGATATTCGCCTTGCTTTGGATCGCTGAACAATCCGGGATTGGTCATGCCGAATCGGAAGGGACTGGCAGCCAAGCGAACCGCGCCTTCACGATCGGGCATGGCCAGCGTGGCGTGGTGCCCCAGAGGAACCTTTCCCGCGAACCCCTCAATCAAGTGTCGAACGTAGACGACGTTCTGTCCCTCAATCAGTGAGAGGTCTTTCTGAACTCGGCCTTGTCGAACCTGGGTTGCCAGCGACATTGTCAGCGTGGTCGTTTTCCCGCGTTGCACGCTGCCATGACTTTCCCATCGACTACCCGCCGTTTCCCCGTGTGGAGGATGCTTCTCGCCATTGACGGCATCTTGATTTCCACCGAATGGCAAACAGAAAAAATCACCGCGCAGGGGAACGAGGACCGGGACTGGCATCGGCTTGGGCGGTTCATCCTGCCAGGGTGAAACATAGTACGGTTGAATGGGCTTGGCACTGTCTTTGTAGAACGTCACCGGCGACATGTGGCCACCCAGTTGAGTGATCGATAGCTCTACTTGCGGCGTTGCCAGTTGCAGACTCGGCTGGCCGTGAACAGTCTTCAAAGTTGGGTCTTCCAGCACAACACAATCCAATGCAAACAGGAATTGGGGTCCACCCGCTTTGGGATTCGCTCCGGTAATCTCAGCACGCAACAGGAAGCGGCCATCTTGAGGTTTGAAGACACCCAGCCTGACGGGGCCCGCTGGCTGCACCTGTTCGGCATAGCCATCGAAGGTCGTGGTACTCGGCTGGCCATTTACCGCAAACTTCAGGATTCCATAGTCGTTCGCTTGCGTGAGATAGACGACTACCTGACGCGGCTGTTGATCGCTCGCGGGAACTTCCAGTTCATAGAATGCGCCTGGCCCTTTGCCGGTCGCGATCAGGTGCTCGCCGAAGCTCCAGCGATCCGCGCCCCACGGTGCCATGGACTGGTTGCCAACATTCATCCCTTCGGTCTTGTCGACAACCGTCATTTTCTCGCATTCGATCGCCCCCGGCTTCCGCGGACGGGACGCCAACTCGGCAACTTTGGCTTGCTCCAGTGTCGGAACGGCTTGGGTAGCCTCTTTCGGTTGAGGAGTCACGTTGCAGGTCGCACCGGACAAGGCATACCAGTACGTGGTCGCCGCGTACGTGAGATTCGTCGGTTGCCAGGCCGTCAGTTCAATGTCGAAGTCCAGCGACTTCTGGAAGGGGATTCCGTCGAGCAATCGAGTGCGGCTCATGACGTTGTGACCTTGCGTCATCGGTTCGTCGATGCGCACCTGGTTCACGAACGGTGTCTGCAGAATCCCCTGCGGAGCGAATGAGTAACCGTAGTAGTCTTCGGTTCCGGTCCCCAAATGAGACGGGACCGCTTCGGCATCGACGCGGATCTTTTCATCGCCTTCGCCATACCAGGTCGAGACGGAATTAAACAACGCGAGCGAATCGCCCGCATAAACACCCTTGCCGGCGATGCGGATGTAATTCCAGTCGCGATCGGGTGGTGTGGCGAGATTCGATTCGAAGTGCCATGCGGAATAGAAATGCATCGAACGATCGTCCCAGGCCCACGGCGCCACGACGACTCGCAACCGAGTCTCGACCGAATTCTCACCCAGATTCAGCAGTGTGATCGATGCCTTCTTCTGGTACGGCATGACCCAGCGGCAACGCATCACACCGTTCGCGTCCACCGTTCGACTCCAACTGCGCAGCACATTGACGCCCACTCCGCTGCCGAAAAAATCGGGGGCCGGGCACCAGACAGTCGTCTCGTCGTCGAATTTCAGTTGGATGATCACACTGCGCAGCTCACGATCGGTCAGCGCCGTGCCATTCCGCTGAAGCTGCAATTCCAGTTCGCGTATGGCGGCCGTTCCTTCGTGCAAATCAAGTGATTGTTGTTTCCCAGCAGAGATCGGTTTCTCAAGCGTCCACGCGCGGCCCGCGGTTTCGGGCGTGGTTGAGATCAGCGATTGATTGATTTCATCAATCGTCCGACGTGCGGCCGTCAACTGTGGTGCGTCAAATGTCTTGACGGCAGTGCCCGTGGCGTAGGTGCGGTAGTTGATCTGGTAGTAACGCGGTCCGCCGCCCTTTTCTTCCCAGGTGACTTTGCAATGCGTGCCGTAGGGAATCGGCAGATACAGAGTGTTGCCGCCTCGTACGGGCCCATACCCTGGATGTGGCTCCAGCAACGGTTTGTCGACCTTCAAATCACCCTTCAGCAGGTCGAACGACGCAAACGTCAGCGCGGGAGTTGCCTGTCCGTCAAGGTAGATCCTGATCGTGCCCTGTTTATTGTCCGCCGTCGTCAGCCAGAACCGAACGAGTGCCCCTGGTCCGTCGACGTCGAGCATCACTTGCTCGGTTCGTCCGTCTGTCACTTCCGAGCGGATGTATTGCGTATGGTCGCCGTTCGCAAACCACCCCGGCTGATCGGGGGCAACCGTCTTGCGGTCGTAGCTGCTGGCCTGTTTGCACGTCCACTCTGGCTGAGGCCACCGAGCAATGGCGTCACGGCTGACCATTTCTCGCAGCAACGACTCCAGCGTGACTTCACCGCTGACTGTTGCCGGTGCAATGGTGAACAACAAGCAGGCGAATAGCGAACAACCGCCGGCGCAGTGCAATGTTTTCATGGAAGGCAACCAGGCTATGGAAGGAGATCGAAACGCAATTTACTCAACTGTCAGTGACCTGCGGCGCACCATGTTGTGCGGAACAAAGTAAATGGTCAAATGGACGGCGAACAAAGTTGTCAACCTGTCAGTACTCGCTGTCGTTACCAGTTCATCGTTTCGCTGGAAAGGAAATGCGTTGTGGACCGCTGTTGAGTGTGATATATCAGCGATACATCGCACCGCTCGCGTGAGGACAAGAATCGAGTGACCGAGTTTCAAGGTCCGATATCATGACCGGACACAAATCGACATCTCCACATGACGCTTCGCAAGTCGCCCTGGCGAAATCGGTCTATGAAGGTCTGCGCGACGAGATTGTCAGCGGCAAATTAATGCCGGGTGCGGCATTGTCGCGGCGGCAGATTGCCAGCCGTTACGGAACCAGCTACATCCCGGTGATCGAAGCCATGACACGGCTGGAAAGTGCAGGGTTGATCGAAGTCGAAGCGCGACAGGTGGCCCGCGTACGCAAGATCACACTGGAAACGATCGAAGCGGATTACGTCTTGCGCGAAGCATTCGAAACGCAAGCCATCCGGATGGCTTGCGAACGGGCCACCGAGGCTGAAATTCGTGAGCTGTATGAATCAGCCGAAGCGGTGGATGCCCGCGTCGCAGCGGGGGGCACGAAAAAAACGCGCGACAAGCAGGGACCGCTGCTGCATCGGAACTTTCATCGCCGCATCGCCGAAATCAGCCGCAGCCGATCGCTGGTTCGCGAATTGGAACGGATCGAGCTGCTGCGACGGTTGCAAGCGAACTGGTATTTCGCGGACGAAATTCCAGACACGCCCCGGTGTCACTCGCGACTGGTCGATTGCATCAAAGATCGCGATCCAGTGCGGGCCGATGCCGAGATGCGGTTACACGTGCGGCGTGGCCTGGAAAAAGAGTTGCTCAGTTATCGAATGAAGATCGATCCATGAAAGGTGGCTGGTCATGATCGCTCTGAATGTGCGAATAATCATCTTCTGCGCGGCGATTCTTTGGGTGCTGCCCGAGTCGCTGGTTGCCGAGTCGACAACGAAAGTCGATTACGCGCGCGACGTTCGGCCGATTCTGTCGCGCTCGTGCTTTCAGTGTCACGGACCGGACGAACAAGCTCGGCAAGGCGAGCTACGACTCGATCAACGTGACGAAGCGACGCTGAAGCTGTCTTCAGGGCGGCGGGCGATCGTTGTTGGCCAACCCGATCACAGCGAATTGATCAGCAGGATCATGTCGGCTGACGAAGACCAGATGATGCCACCCCGCGGTTTTGAAAAGAGATTGAGCGAAGCGGACAAACAGACCCTGTGGAAATGGATCGAGCAAGACGCTCCTTACTCCAAACATTGGGCGTACGTGAAGCCGATTCGCCCCGCCCTGCCGTTGGTCAAAGAAGCAACCTGGCCGATCAACGACATCGACTATTTCATCCTCGCGAAGCTCGAGCGAGACGGATTGCGCCACGCGTCACCTGCCGATCGCGCGGCACTGTTGCGACGAGTCAGTCTGGATCTGACTGGTCTGCCACCCACGCTCGACGAATTGCAACTGTTTCTGAACGATTCGCGCGGCGATGCTTACGAACTGGCGGTCGATCGTCTGTTGGCCGAAAAATCGTACGGCGAACGTTGGGCTGCGGTCTGGCTGGATCTCGCTCGTTACGGAGATTCGCAAGGATATGTTCACGATCCTCCGCGAGTGATCTGGCGGTGGCGCGACTGGCTGATCGGCGCGCTGAATTCGAACCTGCCGTATGACCGATTCACGGTCGAAATGATCGCGGGAGACCTGTTGCCTGACGCGACTGATTCGCAGCGCATCGCCAGCGGTTTTCATCGCAACACGACGAACAACACCGAAGGCGGGTCGAACGCCGAAGAGTATCGGCATGCATCGGTTGTCGATCGCGTCAATACGACGATGCAAGTCTGGATGGGAACAACGATCGGATGTGCCCAGTGCCATACCCACAAGTACGATCCCTTCACGCAAAAAGAGTACTACCAACTGTTCGCGATCTTCAATACGACCGAAGACAACAACAGTGAACCGCCGATTCTCGAAACGGCTCACGTCGGCCGCGAGGCAGATCGCACTCAGTGCTTGTCCAGATTGTCTGACGCCAAAATGCGATTGGACGTAACGTCGCGCGATGTCGACCAACGTCGCGCTGACTGGGAAGCAACTGTCGACCGCACGACTCTTCCCAAAGACGTCGCTGAGATCCTGGCTGTCGTGGCAGACCAGCGGACGAAAGAGCAAACGGACAAACTGATCAATCATCATCGGTCGACGTCACCCGATTGGTCGGCTTGCCAGAACGAAGTGGCAGCGGCACAACGAGACCTCGATGCCGTTGCGACAACAACGCTTGTCATGAAAGAAGGCCCCGTGCGACCAACGCACGTGGCAATTCGTGGTGAATTCCAGAACAAAGGCGACGCCGTCGGACCGGGTGTCCCGGCCGCGCTGCATCCGGCCTTGCCCGATGTCAAACTCGATCGCCTCGGTCTGGCACGCTGGCTTGTCGACGCAGAAAATCCGCTCGCCGCGCGGGTTGCTGTGAATCGATTGTGGCAAGAGGTCTTCGGGATCGGCCTGGTCGAATCGAGCGAAGAGTTCGGCAATCAAGGCGAGCCGCCGTCTCATCCTGAACTGATGGACTGGCTGGCAACGGAATACATTCGCAGTGGCTGGGATACCAAGCACATGCTGAAGCTGATCGTGACTTCGGCCGCCTATCGCCAGTCATCCGAGGTCAGCGAAGAGATCGCTGCAATCGATCCGTATAACCGTTTGTTGGCGCGGGGACCTCGAGTCCGTCTGCCAGCCGAGACCGTTCGCGATCAGGCATTGGCGGTCTCGGGATTATTGAGCCAAAAGATGTACGGTCCGCCCGTTCATCCGCCTCAACCGGTCAATGGATTGGCAGCGGCATTTGGTCAGAGTACCGATTGGGAAACGAGTCGCGGAGAGGATCGACATCGACGCGCACTGTACACGCGGTGGCGGCGCAACCTGCCGTATCCTTCGATGATTGCCTTCGACACACCGGAACGCAGCGTCTGTAGCATGCGGCGCATCCGAACCAATACACCACTGCAAGCATTGGTGACCTTGAACGATCAGGTCTATGTCGAAGCCGCGCAGGCATTGGGCCGACGCATCCTGTGCGACGGTGGTGACACCACGACGACTCGTGCCGCGTTCGGTTTCCGACTGGCCCTGACACGAACTCCCACGTCGGAAGAAACGCAACGGCTGGTGTCGCTGTTTGAATCAGTCCGGCAATCGTTCACGGCAGATCCAGTGAAAGCCACAGCATTGTCGACCAAGCCGATCGGGCCGCTGCCGGACGGGGTTCAACCGGCCGACGCAGCGGCATGGATGGTTGTCAGCAATGTCTTGTTGAACCTCGATGAATTCCTCGCCAAGCGGTGAGTTCCTAACAAGGCGACTGCGGTTTCGGTTCTTTCGCATTGATGCTTTACGCTGGAATTGACTCATGACTTTCGCGGCGGACACGACATCCAACTTTGACGATCTCGCGCGAGTGACGCGTCGCCATTTTCTCGGCAGCGGTTCGTTGGGACTGGGGGGATTGGCACTGGCGTCCATGCTGAACGAGACACCGGCGACCGCGGCGTCGCTCGATGAGCCTTTCGCGCCCGCATCGTCGCACTATCCTGCCAAAGCGAAGAACGTCATTTTCCTCAGCATGTCCGGCGGCCCGTCGCAGCTCGATCTGTTCGACTACAAGCCGGAACTGGTCCAGCGGAATGGTGAGGATTGTCCGGCGTCGCTGACTGACGGAAAGCCGTTTGCGTTCACCAGCGGGACACCAAAACTGTTGGGGACACCACAGAAGTTTCAGCAATATGGCGAATCCGGCGCATGGGTGTCCGCGGCGATGCCCAAAGTCGCCGAAATCGCCGACGATCTGACGTTCATCAAATCGCTGTACACCGAACAATTCAATCACGGTCCCGCCGAATTGTTGATGCTCACGGGTATTCCGCGGACAGCCGGACGACCGTCGCTCGGTTCCTGGGTGACGTACGGCTTGGGATCCGAAAGCCGCGATCTGCCGGGGTTTGTCGTGTTCACTTCGGGCGGTTCGTTACCCAGTTCCGGCAAAGCCGGCTGGGGCAGTGGATTTCTGCCGTCAGTCTATCAGGGAGTGCAGTGTCGCACCGGGGGTGATCCCGTGTTGTACCTGTCTGATCCCGAAGGCATGGATCGAGCCGTGCGACGCAAGAGTCTTGATGCTCTGAACGATCTGAACCGAATGCAGGCTCAGGAATTGAAGAATGCCGAGACCGCAACGCGAATCGCGCAGTACGAGATGGCGTTTCGCATGCAGGTCGTTGTGCCTGAATTGATGGACATCTCGAAGGAGCCCGCCTCATTGCTCGAAGATTATGGAGCCCAGCCCGGCGCCGCCAGCTTTGCCAACAATTGCCTGCTGGCACGACGGTTGATCGAAAAGGGAGTCCGCTTCGTACAACTGGCCGATTGGGGTTGGGACTTTCACGGAACCAACCCGGGTGAAGATCTGCGAGACAACCTGGTTCGCCGCTGCACGCAAATGGATCGCCCTGTGGCGGCATTGATACGCGACCTGAAACGCCGCGGAATGCTGGACGACACTCTGGTTGTCTGGATGGGCGAATTTGGCAGGACGCCGTTTCGTGAAGGTCGGACGGCGGGTGGTCCGCATCTGGGACGAGATCACCATCCGTTTTCGAACACGATGTTCATGGTCGGGGGAGGCCTAAAACCCGGTTGTTCCCACGGCCGTACTGACGATCTGGGCTTTCACGTCGTCGAGAATCCCGTTCACATGCACGATGTGCAGGCCACGATTCTGCATCTGTTGGGACTCGATCACACGCGATTGACCTATCGGTTCCAGGGGCGTGACTACCGTTTGACCGATGTGCGAGGCAACGTCGTCAAAGAAATCATCGCGTGATTTGCAACGGACAATCGGCCTCACTTTCGCTCGGCGACCGCGACCGCTTCCGCCTCACGCATCACTCGCAACAGATTGCCGCTCATGATCAGATGAATCTCCTTGGCCTTGTAGCCCCGATTCAGCAGTTCCTGAGTGATGACGGGATAGGTCGACACGTCGTCTAGCTGATCCGGCAACTTCCCGACCCCATCGTAGTCCGACCCGATTCCCACGCACTCGATACCGGCCTGCTGCACGATGCGATCGATATGATCGACCACGTCATGTACGCTGCCCGCTTCAATCGGGTGTTCTGCCTCCCAACGCTTGCGAGCAGCTTTATACTCAGCTTCGTTGGGATACTTTTCATGTAATTCGCGGCTCACTTCAAACATATTGGCCCGACGCTTCGCCGACTCGGGATGGACGAATCCCGAATAGAAGTTGACCATGACGACGCCGCGATTGTGCTTGATCAGTTTCAAGACGTCGTCGGGCACATTGCGCGGGTGATCGGCCACTGAGCGTGCCGAGGAATGCGAAAAAATGACCGGTGCGGTGGTGACTTCCAACGCGGCCCGCATGGTTTCGGCCGAGACGTGAGACAGATCGACCAGCATTCCCCGGCGATTCATCTCACGGACAACCTCTTTGCCGAACTCGGTCAGGCCATGATGTTTGGCCTCGTCAGTGGCGGCATCGGCCCAACTCAACGTGTCCGAATGCGTCAGCGTCATGTAGCCCGCACCCATCTGATGCAGGCGGCGCAAATTTTCGAGTGAATCTTCGATGCAGTGTCCGCCTTCGACACCGATCAACGAGGCGATTTTGCCGCTCTTGCGAATGCGTTCCACATCGCTGGCCGTCCGAGCCAATTCGAATGTCTCGGGATACCGTTTTACCATCGCGCGGACCAGTTCAATCTGTTCGATCGTCTTCAGGAACGCCGTCTGATCCTTACTGGCCTCCGCGGGAACATACACCGACCAGAATTGAGCGCCGACGTTTCCCTGCCGCAGTCGCGGGATATCGGTATTCAGTTTGGGAACGCTCTTCGAGATGTCTGCCAGATCGAACGACGACGAAAAATCGGATCGCAGCGCCCAAGGCAGGTCGTTATGTCCGTCGAACACGAAGCCGGCGGCATGAACCTGCCGGGCGATGTCGGTGACCACGACCGGTTTGCGATCGGCCGCCATTGCTGACACGGCCCACATCGCAACCAAACAGGTCATGATTGCAGTGCAGATTTGTGAGGACTTAGAAATCGGCATCAAGTGGATCTCTCGTATTGAATGTGAATCTTCCATGAATTCTCTCGCCGTGGATTGCCTATTGGGGGCAATCCTTGGTGTTGTAGCGTTCGACGAATCACAAACTCAAACGACAGTCGCATCGGGCCACTCAGATTCGACGCGCGGACGACGATGGGCCGGACCAGATCGCTCTGTACTTACTTCGTGAGGTCAGGCATATTTCACTTGAATTTGAAAAATGGTTGCGGCCACAACGAAGAGCTTCAGGCAGGACGGATCATGACAGTCGATCAAGACCCGATGGAATCGAATTCGACCGACCGCGCGACGCCGATCTCTCGTCGTCAGTTCGTCGCCAGTAGTGCCGCGGGATTCTTGTTGTGGCAATCGTTCGGTCGTGCCACAGCCCAGCAATTCAAGAGATCGGTCACTCAATCACCGGATGAGGTCTTGTTTGGTCAAGGCGTGATTCCGGATCTGCACATCGAAATCGGAGAACAGGAACTCGAAAAACTCAAAGCCGAGAATCGTACCTACGTCAAATGCCAGATTGTCGAAAGCACGGGTAAGCTCTATCAGAATTTGGGCATCAAGCTCAAAGGGGCTGCTGGCAGCTTTCGTGATTTCGACGATCGGCCGGCGCTGACGATCAATGTCACCAAATTCGACAAGGGTCATTTGTTTCATGGCCTGACGAAGTTCCATCTGAACAACTCGGTGCAGGACGACACCTATCTGAACGAATGGTTGTGTGAGTTGCTCTGTCGCGCTGCGGGCATTCCAGCCACGCGCGTCACCCACGCTCGAGTCTGGCTGAATGATCGCGATGTCGGCCTGTATGTCTTGAAAGAAGGATTCGACAGAACGTTCTTGCGACGCCATTTTCGAGACCCGGATGGAAACCTGTACGATGGCGGTTTCCTGCAGGATATTGATGTCGACCTGGAAAAAGACGGCGGTAAAGGTCCCGACGATCGCAGCGATCTGAAAGCCCTGCTGGCAGCCTGTCGTGAGGAAGACTTGGAAAAGCGATGGAAGTTGATCGATCAACGCCTGGATGTCGACAAGTTCATCACATTCATGGCCATGGAAACGATGACGGGCCATTGGGACGGCTATACGCTGACTCGGAATAATTTCCGATTGTACTTCGATCCTCGAACGGCAAAGGCATCCTTCCTGCCGCACGGCATGGACCAGATGTTCAGCGACCCGAATGCGTCGATACTGGATTATCCCGAGCCGATCGTATCATCGGCCGTGATGCGCAATTCCGAATGGCGAGCCAAATACCGTGAACGCATCAACCTGTTGCTGCCCCTGTTTGCTCCGCCAGACAAATTGCTCGAACAGGTCGACATCGGACTGCAGCGACTGCAACCGGTTCTGAAGGCCATTGATCCTGAACTCGCCCGCAATCATCTCGATCGAGTGAATGAACTGAAGGAACGACTGATCGCTCGGGCGGCGAACTTGATTCAACAAAGCCAGGAAGGCGATCCCAAGCCGATGGAGTTCGACGAAAACGGTCAACTGGCTCTAACCGACTGGTATCCCGAATCGGAATGCGAGGACGCCGTTGTCGAACTGGTCGATCTGCCAGAAGAGAAGAAAGCATTCTCAATTCAGTGTGGGCCGAGCGAACTGTGTATCGCTTCGTGGCGTTGCAGAACATTGCTGGCGCGCGGCCGCTACCGCGTGGAAACCAAACTGCGCACGAACGACGTCGTGGAAACGGAAGACGAAAAAGGGACCGGTGCCGGACTTCGAATCTCGGGCATGTCTCGATCAAATCACGTCGACGGCACGGCCGACTGGAAGATCATCGATTTCGAATTCCACATTGATGAAGACGTACGCGATGTCGTCTTCGTTGCCGAACTGCGATCCAAACGCGGGCAAGTGTGGTTCGATCCTGAATCGATGCGACTGACAAAGCTCGACGTCCAGAAGGCCGAGTAGTTGGCCTGACACAATCGGGCACTTTTCTTCGGGAGGGCGAAGCTGCTTTGCACAAAAAATGGGTGAGACCCCTTGCCACATGGGCCTTGCTTAACTCACAACCACAACGGAGAGGGGGTCAGACCCATTTTTTGTGCAACGCCGGGCGAAGCTCTTGCTGAGCCGCACATCGGACACGACACGCTCATTTCCATGACTGCACCGATAGCACGGGTGCCACGAGTTATTTGGAATCGTCAAATCGATGTGTGTACCGACTTAACCTGTTTCCAGAAAGCGTGCCTCTCTGAGACGGTGCGGGATCTTGATGAGAACAAGATGGTGGGACTGCGCCGAAGACGGGTTGTCGCCACCCTACAAAGATGCCGGAACCAATGCGTTTGTCTGCTTCGCGGCTCAGCGGGAGCTTCGCCCTCACGGAAGCAATGAGCTTCGTCAGGCAGAGCCAATCACGAAATCAGTTGAAACGCCACCAATAGTCCCGCACTGCCCCAAGCCGCTGTGCACAGTCCGCTGGCGGCGGCGGCGCGCATCCAGCCCAGTTTGGGCTGTTGCTTCAACGTAAAGAACAGGCCGAACGAATTCGCCAGCAGCGTGAACAGCGCCAGCGTCGTTCCGACCATCAGCACTCGATTCTGCACGACGGCTGATTTCCACGAGGGATAGAGTTCGGTCCGCACAATCGGTGACACTTCAACCAGCCACCAGAGCCGGTTCATCGGTGACGAGAACGAGCCGAAATCACGTTCGGTCCTTTCGAGGTACCGTTCCTTGACGGCCACTTTGATCAATCTCTCATCGCTTAAGAATCGGAAACTGGTCGAATTGATAAGGCCCTGATGTCGTCGCGTGAAATCTTCGCGGACGATTTCGGTGGCCTTCGCCTGCAACTCATTCTTCGCTTCCTCTTCGGTACTCCACAACTTGCTCGAAATCACCGTCTGGCGAATTTCACCTTCCAGGCGGTCCCCCGTATTGGTCCATTTGGGGCGATTCGCAACCAGGTCCGATTCGGAGACGGGCGAGGCCGCTTTCGCTTCCTCGTTGTCATTCGGTCGAGCCACCACTTCCTGGTTCGCTTGATCAACGGACACCTGCAACTGACCTTCCGGCGCGTTGACGCGGACATCGGTCAATTTGGTTGTCCAGGGATCGAAACTGATCGCACCATTTTCAATGACCGGACCGGGATGGTCTTTGGTCAGGCCACTCATCAGCACGAAGGCGGCCATGACTGCCGTCGGGGCCATCCAACACCCTGCGATCTGGCGCCCCATCGCAAACATTGACATCGCGGCTACCGGTGCCGCAGCGACGGCTTGCACTGTCGGCGCCGACATTGCGGGCCTTTCGAGCGGCAGGTGAGGCCGGCGCTTCGATCGAATGCCATAGCCAATCCCAAATCCAATTGCGACAAGCAGTGCGAGTCCCATGATTCCCGGTCCATCTGCCTTGTATTTCATCGGATGAGCTTGCGCGAGCATCGTGAGTGCGTACCATGTCGTCATGCTCGACTCCCTCCTGCCATAGAGTTCGTTCGAGGTGTCCACGTCGAAGCCATTTGGACGGTGGCGGAAATCGTTCCCGCCCACAGCACGGCATACCATTGGGGGAATGCAAAGATAAACGACACGCCGAAACCGATTGCGACAGCCGCGGCCGTACGCCAGAAGCTGATCTTCGGATGACGTCGATGGCTTAAATCACGCGAACTGCGTCGCACACCCATGAACGCCGCAAAGAACCAGGCAAATCCCAACCATGAAGGAGCGTTTGCGGAGGCCGTCAGCGATTGAGCTCCAATCCGCGAGAAGATCGCTCGACCACCTTGAGCCGCATGTGAGAAATCAATCAGCAGGAACTGATGCAGCCAATAGGCACAGGTTCCCAGCAATGCTCCCGCAACCAGACGACTGATGAAACGCTGTTGCCTGGTCCACGATGGATCGAGCGTCACGGCATGCTGAGTGAGCACCAACCACGATCCCAGCACCGAAATCGCCGCAAAGTAGGCCGCGTGTGGCAGCGACGGCATGATCGCCGAACGATTCATGGTGTCCAGCACCAGGTAGACTGCGGCAGACAGGAAGGTGGCAGTAAATGCCGCACTTCCCATCGACGAACTCCATGCGAGCTTGGGGTCGATCAGGCTTTGCGTGGACTGCGTATCCGAATCCGCCGGATTCGTACGAGCGTAGGAGACCGTCTGAAATCGAGGCCGCGATTGAGGCCGCGCAATCGGTTGCTGACTGTGCGCTCCCGTCGGCAACGTCTGCATCCGGGAATTGCGTTGGAGCAGGAAGACGGCCCCTACGACTCCGGCGGCGACCATCATGCCGAGCCAGCGTGGATGCGGGTGGGGTCCATGGCGGACACTGGCGATGCCGAAGCCGGTGAACCACATCACAATCAAGACAATGCCGACGACAAAGACGGGATTCCAGCGGGCACCCGGCCTCTGTTCGGCTCGTGGACGTGCGTTATCGTAGTGCGATGGTTGATGCGGCAGGGGGCGATTGACGGAAATGCTGATCCAAGGCGATGGATCTTTTCTCGCATGCCCATTCGTCAACGGGGGCACTGGAGGTAAGAACGCCGATTCGGGAATTGTCTCGGGTTCTGCCTGGTTGCTGCCACGCAGAAAATCTCGTTCGAGTTGCCGCACCGTGGGCGTTCGCTTGCGAGGATCTTTTTCCAGCGCGCGTGCGATGGCCGGACGCAACGATTTGGGAATCGGTGTCAGGTCGGGCTGAGCGGTCAGGTGCTTCATCAGAATCTCGGCAGTTGTCTCGCCATTAAAGGGGACTCGACCTGTAATCATTTCGTACAGAATCACACCCAGCGAATAGACATCGACCTCGGGGCCGTACTGTCCCTTCGCAACTTCGGGTGCCATGTAATAGACGGTGCCCACGCTTTGCGTATGCTGTCTGCGATGGTCGCTGTCCAGACGTTTCGACAGTCCGACATCACCGACCTTCACGACACCGTTCTCGCGATAGACGTTGGCGGGTTTCAGGTCGCGATGCACGATCGCTCGATCATGCAGATGAGCGGTCCCGGCGACCAGCCCACAGAGCCAATCGCGCACTTCGCTCAGTGGCAATCCATCGGGGAACGAGGCGAGCACATCTTCCAGGCTCGATCCCGAGACGTATTCCATCACGACCCAGCAATCACCAACGGCGTCTGTCTTGAGGTCGAACAGGTTCACCAGGTTGGGATGCTTGAGATTCAGGCATTGAGTGACACCACGGATCTCGACGTCCTGATCCTGTTGATGCAGCAGCTTGAGCGCGACTTCCTTGCCGCCATCGCTGTGTCCGTAATACACCTCGCCGAATCCACCGCGGTGAATCCCGCGTTGAATCGTGTAGCCGGCAAGCGGTTGAGCACCGGTCTGATAGGTGAAGCGCATGGGTCGCTGTGTCGATCTGAGGTTTCGAAACGGATTCAAGCAGGCCGGGCAAATCCTCCGTCGATTTGCCTGCAAACCTGCTGACCAGTGTAACGCAGTTCGATCAATTTCAGATCACAGACAGAACGACATCATCAAAATCTGGTTGTCGATTCGCGAATCCGTTCTCGTTCTGTCTGTGACAGGGGTGTTTTCGTTCACGCTGGCCGAACATCCATGTCTGGAGATAGGGGGCCACGACTTTGGAGTCCTCGCCAAAGCCGTGCATTTTTTCCCGCCATCGCGCCAAGGCTTTTCAGTTCGCCGCGACGTTCCCGTCGTCTTCGCCTTTGCCAAAATAGGCATCGATTTGCTTGTCGAGGTCAACAGGAACTGGTGCGCCCGCCTTTTCGACAGGGATCAGCCCGACAAACTTGCCTTCGACATCCAGCATTCTCTGCTTGACGTCAAGCTGCTTGTTCAGGTCGGTAATCAATGCTTTGGCGTGACTTAGGTTGGAATCATCCACGGCCAGTTGACTGACCGTTTCGGCGGCCTTGATCGTCTGGATGCGCGCTTGCAGTTGTTCCAGCTTGACTTCCAAGTCCTTCTTGGCCTGCATCATGTTGTCCAGCTTTTCGCGATTGGCAACCAGGGTTTGCTCGCGAGCGGTCAGGATTTTGCGATCGGCGGCCAGAATCTCTTCCGCGGCCTTGAATCGTTCAAACCGTGAAGCCAGGTCACGCTTCACATCGTTGGAAGTGTACGAATGACTGGCATAGATGAAGGCTGTCTTGCCGGTTCCCAGATCGGTTCGCAGCGCCAGGATGGCTTCCTTCTGCTTGCCGACGTCGGCTTCCTTCCGCAGCAACGAAGCCTGCAGACTCTCGATGTCGACCTGCTGTTCAGCGACGACGTGCATGCACTGACGAATATCGGGAACAAGTTGATCGACCATCGATCGTGCTCGTTCCATTTCAAATTCGATCGGAACTTCGGCCTTCACCGCGTTGCGCACATTCTTGCAGCCTGCGCGGAAATAGCTGACGCCTTCACGACCGAACACAAACACACCCAGCAATGACATGAAAGCCAGTGCGAACAAACCCTTCTTGATCATGATGCCTCCACAGCACTTTGAAACGGAACGACTCACGTCGAACGCCTGCCGTTCGTGTCGTGTTGTGAAGTAATTCGCGGGTCACTCCCAAATCTTGGAAGAATTTGCCAAAAAAATTTGAGAAATGGTGAAAAAAGTGTGAACAAATGCGACGTAACCCCGCGAATGAAACCAACTTCGCATAAACTGGGTATCTGCGGTGTCAGAGACTGTCGAAGAACCGGAAAATGGCGGGAACGTCAATGAACCTGTCGTTGATGGTTCAGCCAAGCATTCCGAACATCAGCGAGAACGATTTAATTCAGGGACTGTTTATGCAATGCGTTTTGCGGTCTGTGTGCGTGGCTGGAATTCTGGCAGCAACTTCCCCGTTTGGTGCCGGTACACTTGCCGCCGAAGTCGTGTCGAATCGAGTATCTCAACCCGTCGCCGAATTCTCGCTTAAGGATTTCCGCGGCAGCGCGGTTTCGCTGAGTGATTATCAGAACAGCAAACTGGTTGTCGTCGCGGTGCTGGGAACCGAGTGCCCACTCGCGAAACAGGCCGCACTGAAACTGCAAAAGCTGGCGGAACAGTATGCCGATCGCGGCGTCACCGTGATTGGACTGGATGCCAATCGTCAGGATTCATTGGCTGACTTGGCCGGATTCGCCAAGACAAACGACTTGCGGTTCCCACTGCTGAAAGACGTGAATCAGCAAGTTGCAGACAGCCTGGGTGCCACGCGAACGCCCGAGATATTTGTGCTCGACCAACAGCGGGTTGTCCGGTATCACGGGCGAGTTGATGATCAGCACGCAGTCGGCGGGAAATCGCGCAAGACGCCCACTCGTGACGATTTGAAATTGGCGATCGATGAACTTCTCGAAGGTAAGAGCGTCAGCGTTGCGGACACACCCATGATCGGTTGCCTCATCGGGCGAGTCCGCGCTGCCAAGTCCGATTCTCCCGTGACCTACTCGAATCAGATCGCTCGCATCCTGCAAAAGAACTGCGTCGAATGTCATCGAGCTGGTGAAATTGGTCCGTTCAGTTTGACCGACTATCAGGAAGCTGCCGGCTGGGCTGATACCATTGTGGAAGTGACTCAGTCACGTCAAATGCCGCCCTGGCACGCCTCTCCCGAGTATGGCCATTTCGCCAACGAGCGACGATTGAGTGATGACGATCTGAGCCTGCTGAAGCAGTGGGCTGACGCCGGTGTTCCCGAAGGCAATCCCGCGGAATTACCCGCCCCGCAGACTTACACCGATGGCTGGCAACTGCCTCGCAAGCCCGATCACATTGTCTGGATGTCCGACAAGCCGTTCCAGGTGAAACAGGAAGGCACGGTCAAATACCAATACTTTTCGGTCGATGCCGGTTTGACCGAAGACAAATGGCTGGTCGGGGCAGAAATCATCCCCGGCAATCGTGCCGTGGTGCATCACGTCATCGTCTTCGCAACGACCGATGGCAAAGTGCAGGATGAAGACCGCCAGATGGTGACAGCGTATGTTCCCGGACTTCGCGTCGGCCTCTATCCGCAAGGCATGGCCAAGAAACTGACGGCGGGTTCCAAATTCATTTTCCAGATGCACTACACA
>Ga0105238_10000146_pt1 | contig 77694 bp, 66 predicted proteins | sample KBSC34metaG_FD_81526 | JGI IMG/M metagenome (GOLD analysis project Ga0105238, IMG submission 81526) | Corn rhizosphere microbial communities from Kellogg Biological Station, Michigan, USA - KBS C3-4 metaG | ecosystem: Host-associated > Plants > Roots > Rhizosphere > Soil | place: Michigan, USA...
ACGCGCATCCCGCCGACCCGCGGCCGGGTCCGTTTACAACGCGCGAGAGACTCACCTATTCGTAACCCGTCACGCGACGCGCACCCCGCCAACCCGCGGCCGGGTTACTTGGCCGGTACCCAGACCGCTTGCCGATTCTGTGCGCCCGTCGCTGGTCGCGATGCGGTCCGAGAGGTCGGCGGTGGGGGTGCGAGGAACGGCTGAGCGCCCGAGGTTTGTTGAATCGTTGTCGGAGCATTGGACTGAGCCGTCACCGCTCCTGGTCCGGAAATGATTGTTCCTGGTAGGCGTTGGAATTCTTCGTACGAGACCGTGGATGGCGGTGCGCTGGTCAACGGAGTGTTCGAGACGGGCGACATCATTGGCGCGCTGGAAACCGGCGACATCATCTGTGGGTGCGGAACCGGCGGCATCATCGTGGTGGGTTCGGAACCGGGAACTGACGGTGGATCGGTTGGCGTTGGCACGGCCGGCGTCGGTCCGCTGGGAGTGTAATTCGATCCGGGGGGCATTGGTGCCGAGTAGGTTCCGGCTGGCATCGGTGGGGAACTCATCATCGACGAATGAGATCCACCGCAGCCACAACTGCTGGTTGGCATAGGCGAGCCACCGCCGCCGCCGCAGGTTGAGCAACCGCCTCCGTAGCCGCCATCGATGATCATGTCGTCGTAGCCACCACCGCAGGTGCTGCACGCACTGCATGGTGAATAACCGCAACCGCAGTGCGAACGTGAAAATGGCCAGAAGCGTGAGATCCCGCAGGAGGGCATCATTCCGCTGCAAGGATCACAGGGATCCATGACGACGTTTCGGCCACAACAGCAACCGACCATTGACAGCGCGAAAAACGAGGCCGTCAAAAATCGCATGAATTTCATTCGATGTCCTACCTGTAGACGAGACCACATACAGAGAATCTGGTACCTCGTTCTTCGGCAGGCTCGCGTGGTAGACTTTAACGATTGCGCAAAATTTTCCGTCTTTTCCGGATTTATTGGTGGAATTGGCGAGCCGAAACCGGCTCTCACAAAAGGAGTTAGAGAATTCTTCCAATTTTCCGGAAACAAATCTTGGAAAATGTCCCGAAAATGGCGAACCTTTCCCTAGACCAGATGGTCTAACAGCTGTTGGAAAAGGGGTCTGTCCCTTTGGAGGGCACCGTTACCGATCTAAAACCGGTGCTCGGAGAGGGTCTGACCCCTTTTTCGACAGTTAACCAAATGAACGCGGGAGATGTTGTTTCTTCCGCCCGCCGAGCGTGGGGCGCGATCCACGGTATTCTCAGTATTGCGGAATAGTCCGAACAAAGAATCTCATTTTCGTTTCCCGGAGACTGCGGTATTCGCAGGAGGTAATCACGATGCAAGCAATTAACAGCATTCAAAACGCCATGATCAACGCCAACGCCGCTGCTATGCAGGGTGCCCTGGTTGTCGTCAGCGCGAATGCCCATCGTGCTTACGACCTCTACGACACCCGCGATACGCGCGTCTCGAAATGTCCAGGTAAACCGAGCCCCTCCAGAAAGGTACCGTCAGAACGCGTAGAAGTACGCTCGCGGCGCGTCCTGAGGGAGCTAGGCCTGTTTACCACCCATGAGACTGCTGGCACAACGTGGCGACGTGACAGTCACCACGGAACGACGCCAGCCGCCATATGGGCCACCTTAGTCCTCAACTGCACTTTGTGCGGCTGAGGTCTCCGAGCACGGGACATTTCTCAACTCGGATTCCGGTGAGCCGTCAGGCGCTGCCGTTTGCGAACACCCTCGTGTGTTTCGTTGACGCCCGCACCTGCACAGGATCAACGGTGGCTTTGTCGATGGCCGGCAAAAGGTCTGCGTGCATCCGCGCGGATTCTTGCCAGTCAGTGACAAATGACACCAGTTGACGCTCAACGGAATTCGTTCACCAACACGCGTGGCAGCAGACCTGTGGTCTGTGCACGCGATATCGGGAAACGATTCAATGATGGAAACTGAAGAATTCTTGCCAATCGTGTTGAAGGCACAGGCAGGTTGCCGTGTGGCCTTCGGTCAGCTCGTTCAGCAGTTTGAAACCACGGTTTACTCGATCGCGTTGCGGCGATTGCGAAACCAGGCCGAAGCCGCTGAATTGACTCAGGACGTGTTCGTCCAGGCCATGCGGAAGTTGTCGCAGTTGCGCGAGCCGGAACGATTTCCTGGCTGGTTGCGACGGATCACCGTCCGCTTGGCCATCAATCGAGCCGTTCGGCGACCGCCTGTCATGCCACAAGATCCCGAAGTTCTGGGAGCCGTTGATTCGGACTCTCGATCTCCGTTGGATGAATTGATGACAGGCGAACAGGCCGATCAACTGTGGGGTGGGTTGAAGCGATTGCGAGATCTCGACCGACAGACGTTGGTTGCCTTCTACTTCGAAGGCCAGTCGTTGATCGAGATGAGCGATCGGTTCTCAAGCCCAGTCGGAACCATCAAGCGGCGCTTGCACACCGCTCGAATCCGATTGCGCGAAGAACTCGCTCACCTTCAGCCAGTCTGATCGAACATGATGTCGTGATCGGGGTGGAGGGTGCGGACAAGCCCGTCCTCGGGCGAAGTCCCACCATCCTCGTCTCGCCACAGACTGTTGAGTGTTGAATGCCACAAACTTCACGCCGCGTGCGTCACCATCAGGTGATACAGGTGGCGTGTTTTATTTGAACGCATCTTTGTGGGTTGGTTCGCAAAAGTGCGACTTGGTTAGAACGGCGCCGGACCATCAACGCCGTCGCAGGAACCCGGGCTGCTGGCAATGCGCCAGTCCTATCGTGCCAGATTCGCCACTTCACTCGCTACCGGAGTTTGCACACTGCCATGCCCCAAGTGATGAAAATGTCTTGAGTGCGGACAATTGGGCGGATCGCCTGAATTGGCTTCACGAAGGAGCAATTCGAGCGAGCAATGATGGGCAAGAGTTTCAAAGTCAAAATGGCGCTAATTTGCTGGATTGGTACCGCTAAGATGACTTTAAGGCTTGGGATTCCGTTGACTTCACGTCGAGTTTAAACCCGTAGGAGTCGCTCAGCATCCGCATAAAATTCTCCAATTCCGCTTTCGCACCAGCAACGAGATCCAAGATCCGCGATTTGATTGACGGATCATTTGCGACCTGCGGCATCCAGATTTCAAGCGACCTGTTGAAGGTGTCAGCGTGCAAATTCCACAGATTAATCGCACGAAACAACTTCACATCGTCGACAAGCAGCAGGGCAGAGAATTCGGCTTGCTTGATCCACGTAGTGTCCAGTCTGAAGATTCTCGCCGCGAGGAAAGGATCGTCCCCATCGAACTGTTTGAGGCGCGCGTGAGCATCGCCGCATTCGCAGATACACAAGAAGACCAATTGGTTGAGTCGTTCGTATCTACGCGTCAACGGTTGCACCACAGCTGCCATCACAACAGCCAAACATGACGGAGCAGTAACCCAAGGTTCGAGTTTTTGTTCTCCGGTGATGGCCCACACAACGGCCAGAAAACAAGCTTGGCCGGCAAGGATGACCGCGAAGCCATCAAGAACTCGAAACAAGATTCGAGATTTCGTGAACTGTTTGTTGTTGTCAAACGTGATCCATCGATTGCCTCCAAGTCTCCAACGTTCAATGTACCCCGTCGGATCACAAGGCTATAACGAATGGAGGCCCTGCGCATCGCGCAGGGCGGGGACAGAACATGTCTACTAGTTCAAGTCGAAGAGCAATTTCTGCCAGATTAGCCGGCATACGTACGAAACGCGCTGTGCGCCCGTCTCCTCCGGTTGAACAAGTTCTTCAGTGTGGCGATTATTAAGCGACGTGGGCGTTCCGTTGTTTCAGGCAGGAATGTGGCACACGAGGGATGTCACGTGGAGTCCGACTCACCTTTCGGAGGCACATGCGACAGGTTCAGGTCCGCAGTCTCGGTAGGAATTGACTTGCGCTCCTCCTAACTGGAAGCCGGTCTTCTTAGAGATCATGTTCCTCAGCAACGTCATGCCCCGCGTCCAGGATTGTGGGCAATTTGACGACCGCTTGTTTCAATTCCGGCGAGTCTGGACGACCGATAGTTCTGGACATGGCCGCCGAACGGCGGAGTCGAAAGGTGTCGGGTACGTGCCTGACACCTTGTCTTAGACGCGCTAAGAAAGTGTGATTGAGTTTCGCGATCACTTCAGTTGCGGCGAGTTCACATCGTTTCGATATGTTCAACGTCCAGAATAGGTTGCCCGATTTTGGGGGCGGTTTCACGCGGAAGGCAAATCGAGAAACAGGTGCCGTCTTCGACAGTAGAAGTCACGTCGATTCTCCCATCGTGTGATTTGGCAACTTCACGAGCGATGTAGAGGCCCATACCGATGCTTCCGGGACGGTTTTTACTCGGGTGTTCCGCGCTGGAGCCACGCACCAGCGGGTCAAAGATCCTCACCAGTTCGCCAGATGGAATCGGATCACCGACGTTGTGGACGTCGATGAAGACCTGTGATGCTTGGCCACGTAGAGACAATGTGACAGGGGAACAAGGCGAACCGTGTTGTATCGCATTTCCCAACAAGTTGGAAATGGCTTGGCGCATGCGCGCACGATCCCACATGCCGTTCAGATCACCATCAATTTGGAATTCGATTTCACGGTCCGGGTGGGCGGCGCGGAACTCTCCGATCAATTCATTTCCGAGGGAAGCGAGATCCATCGGGGCGGGGGTCACTGGCATGCCCGCACCAAGGCGGGTGCGAGTGTAGTCGAGCAGGTCGCTGATCATCCGTTCCATTGCCGAAGCGCTGCGCCCGATTCTCAAGCCACAGTCTCGGATCTCCGCTCTCCCTTCGCTGACGAGAGGGAGGATGTTTGCAGACATCGCAATCGCCCCCAGTGGCGTGCGCAGATCGTGACTGAGAATAGCGAGAAACATGTCACGAGCCTGATCGATCCGCCTGGTATAACTCGCTGCCGCTTCGAAGAGTGACTGGTCGATCGATTCATTGAAGCGAGTGAGGTCGTCCACATCGCGATCTTCGGTGTCGGTACCGTTGTCAAGCCAAAGCTGAAGGACACTCGCGCGTAAAGCGCGATATTCGCTCATGACTTCAAGCAGGTCAAACCCGCGTTCCAGACGATCGATCGCGTGAGCCTTGGAAGCACCATCCAGCGCATCACCCTTGTTTGTGGGGTCGCGTCCCTTTGATTTCTCAGCCCGCTGAGCAATTGTTTGGGGCAACGACATGTCCCGAGCTATCGCCTGCAGAATCTGCTCAACATGGTCGCGCAAAGCGAGCTGATCAAGGTGTCGTCCCGCACCAATGGTCTTCGCGAAAATCTCCCACGCAACCACGATCGAGTCGACATTTGACAGAATAAAAGCGGACAGACGCATGTCACACCTGGGAATCGTTGCACTCTTGTCATCCTTGCACGGGCTAACAATAGCCCCAGCCCGCGCGAACCAGCTCATGCGCGAAACCTGCGAGCACGAAACCTGCAAGTACGGATTGCACCCTCGACCAGGAAAACGTGTTCTTATATCCGCTGGATTGTTTGAAGATTAGCTCCCGAGGTTGAAGTACGAGATCAGGGAAACCCTGATTTGCCCGGAGCTTTTACAAGTTGTGCGAAATTCTTCGCACAGCGCAACTGAGTTGTGATATCACACGTTCTCTATAACTCGGTCCAGGGTCCGGCAGCAGATTGTCGATCGATTACCCTATCCAAGCAGCATGATCCGCCATGAAACAATCTCATTGGGCTTCGATCGTCGCCGAGGAACGTGTGGGCCAGTGGGTCGCATGGTTCGACGGGAAGCCAGAAGATGCTCAAGTTGGCGAATCGCTTTGGACAGCCGCGGCGGCACTGCTGGAGAGCGCCGGTTGGGACAGATTCAATATCGAGCAAGCGCAGGGTGCATATCCGGACCAGGGCAGCACCGGCGCTCGCTTCACTGTTCCGTTTCGCGATTGATCGGTCCTTTGTGTTGCAGGTTCGCAGCGTCAGCAACAAATGGAATTCGCCATGACTAAGCCCTTGGCGTGGCCCGGGCTATTAAGAATCCAATACCAAATCCAATTAAGAGCGATGGAATCGGGTTCTTTTTGATCAGCGCTGAAAAGTCGTTCGCGATTCCTTCCAGCCCTTCACGCTTCAGATATTCTCCGGCACTCGTGAAGGTCTCCGCGACGGCAGCCGAGCTTCTTCCCACGAGTCCATCCTGCGGTGAATTGCGTTGGATTGCATCGCCAGCCGCCTGCAATCCGCCTCCAATCGACGCAGTGGCATCTTCCGCTTTGTGATCGAGATACGAACCCGCACTCGCGACTCCTCGCGCCGCATAACTGGCCGCATCTTTCGTTTGACCTGCTACATAACCAGCCGCATTCTTGATTCCATCGACGACCCCCGACGCCATTGAAGGCGCCGAATCGCTCGCTTCCTGTCCTTTGTTCTTTGGCGTTGTCGGTGTATCAGCCATGTTCTAAACTCCGCTAAAAGTTGCCGGATGGACCCAAAAGAATGAACCGTGTTGGGATGCACCTGCCACGGTTCATTCCGTTTCAGCAATCAAACACGTGATCTTTACTTGCTGTCGTCGCTGCGAGGTTTTTTTCCGTCCGAAGAATCTGCGTCGTCGAGTTTCTTCATGATCTGTTCTGCCTTTTTCAGATGCAATTCAGTGGTTTCGACACCCGCGGCGAGGACCTGTTTCAGGTCGTCCGAGACGTGCCGTTCAAAGACAACTAGCTTATTCTTCATGCTGGCGTGCATTGCGATTTGGTAACCGATAAAGCATTCGTCGAACTGGGCTCCATCCTTCTTGCTCATCGCGCTTTTCGCAGCTTTGATACATTCCTCTGCGACTTCGCGATGTAACTGGATGAAATCAATCGCCTGTCCTCCGGCTTTTTCAGCCGTCGCTGCGGTTTGCTGAATGGCGTTGGGCGAAGAAGCGCGTCGGTTTCCATCCGATCCGGACGAGTCCTTGTCCGTCAAATATCCATCCTGTGTTGCTTCAGGAGCGTACTTTTTCAGCTTTTGGTTGAAGGCCTGATGGTCCTTCACCATCATTGCAGCGAATTCCTTGACATCTTTGTGTTTCGCTTTCTCCGCCGCAAATTTTGCGATTGCCACTTCTTCCTGATTCCCAATTGCAACGCATGTGGCCAGAGCCTGGTCTGTGTTCTGCCATGATGCGCGTTGACCTGCTTGGCTTTGACCTGGCTGAGCCTGAGGATTCTTCTGGTCAGCCTGCTGAGCCACTGCGAGACTGGCGACACCCAACCCCACTGCGCAAAACGATAATGCAGCGACATTACGGAGATTCATTGGACATTCCTTTACATTTACGATCAATCCCGACGCCGTGCTGGCTGAACAATTCACCAATCATCTCGCTCGGATCATCCTGTTTGCGAAAGCGACGCAAATGCTATTCCTAGTATCTGTCAGTGATGCTTGACATAGTTACCATGTTACAGCCATAACACTACTATGCGCGCATAGTGACAGTGCCCAATTCAAGATGGCTTCGAACGTCTGACGACCTTTGAAAACAATGCTCAGCCTGCGTGGTTGTTCGATTCGTCACCGATGACGGAAAGCGCCGGAGCACGCACCGTCCGGGCGTCCTGCCGCAAGCGATCCAAAACGCCCACCCAGTCGAGCTCAGCGGCGTTTCCGATTTGAGTGGGACGGCTTGGCAACCTTGGCCTCAGCATGAACGCTGTCTTGGCGGGCGGTACCCGCGAACGCTGGCGATTCAACAAATTCACATTTGCCTTCATCATTCCAAGGGCCACGGCAATCGATCGTCCCTTCCTCTCCTTCGCCGATCGAATCATTGAAGAACAAATTCACAACTTCTTCGGACGGCTGAATCTGTCCGATTTCCAGGTAGTTCTTGCCCGGACTTTCGAGGGCCAGCGTGAAAGCCTTCAAGTGAGTGATCTCGCGCGTCATCAAAAACTGCAAGGCGTCTTTGGTTGTCGCAATTCATGCCCTGCATCGAATACTGCATCGCGGCAGCCAGTTCTCCGTTTGCCCCGCCAAAATGCTCGAGCAGCATGTTGTCGAAACGTGGGTCAGGACTGCCCACATCCACCGTCTACATCAGTTGTTTGACATGGTGATACAAAGCACTATTCCTTTAAGCTAAGTGAGAAAGGAGACATTGTGCGGAGCCTGACTTACATCCTTACCGCTCTTAGCAAGGGGCTCTTGCCGACCCAACACTCGCGGTCGCAATGGGTGTTCCGGGAGACGTGAGTCTTGATGCTGAATTACTTTCGAACGGTCGGGCCGGGATGAAACGCAGACGGTTCTGGCGCTGGCAATTCTGCAGTCAGGATGATTGCCGCGATGGGAAGTGGCAAATCGATAGAAGTGGCTACAGCAATCTCGCGATGCTCTAGTGGATGGCATTGAATCGGTGCCACAGGGGCGTCGTTATGGAAGCACCTCGAACGTGAGGCGAATCGTGAATAGCGTCGCGAGTGCTCAGTCGGATTGGCCTTTGTTGAATGAGGCCGCTTCAATTGAGTCGCGTTGTCTGTCAACGAGATTTAGCGAACCATGCAGCGGGTTCGCATCCGTCAAAAGCGAAACCTCGTGTAAGGGATTCCCGCCGTTGGCTGCGTGCGTCTTCAGTGATTGGTGGGTATCCTTCGGGATGACTCTCTTTTTAACGATCTGGGTTTCGTTCCAGGTTCGGTTATCGGCGACGGCAAAAGGGTTACTGTGATCAAAAAGACGCCTAAGCTCCGTCGCAAGGAAAATCAACGCCCGAATTCTCCTCCGGCAGCGTCCGCCGCTGAAAGCGAATCCGAATTAGACCCACCGCTCAAATTCGCGGTCGTCGGAATTGGAGCGTCGGCTGGCGGACTGGAGGCATACAAACGGTTCTTTTCGACCATGCCCGCCGATAGCGGTATGGCGTTTATTCTGGTGCCTCACCTTGATCCGTCTCACCGCAGCCTGATGGTGGAACTGGTGATGCGCGAAACGGCGATGAAGGTCTGCGAGGCCGCGGATCAGATGAAGATCGAGCCGAACTGCGTCTACATCATTCCTCCAAACAAGTTCTTGACGATTCGTCACAATCAATTGCGATTGGCAAAGTCCGAAACGGTTGGCCGCCCGACGATTGCTCTCGATGGTTTCTTCCGCTCACTGGCCGAAGACCAGGCGGAAAATGCGATCGGGATCATCCTGTCTGGCACCGGCAATCACGGGACAACGGGACTGAAGGAAATTAACGGGGCCGGTGGATTAACGATCGCGCAGGACCCGACAACGGCCGAGTATGCTCAGATGCCTCAAAGCGCCATCGACGCGGGCTTTATCGATTGCATCCTCGCGCCCGAAAAGATGCCGCAAATGTTGATGAAATACGTTCGCCCGCCAATTTCGCAATTGCCGACATCCACGCGTGCGAGCGAGGCCGACGAGCAGTTGATTGCTCCGGTGTTGGAACTGCTTCGAACAAGCAGCCGATTTGATTTTCGCTTTTATCGCAAGAACATGCTCAAGCGGCGCATTGAGCGCCGGATGCGAATCCTGCAGACCGAGCAGATGGGTGACTACGTAAGCTATCTACAAAATAGTCCAGATGAACTGGTCGCATTGTGCAAGGATCTGTTGATCGGCGTGACTTCGTTCTTTCGGGATCCAGACGCATTCGAGTTCCTGAACAAGGACGTGATTTCAGACTTGGTTCAGCGACAGGCGGGCGAGATTCCCGTCCGCGTCTGGGTTCCAGCCTGCTCGTCCGGCGAAGAGGCGTATTCGATCGCGATTCTTTTGCTGGAACAGTTTGCTGCTGCGAAACGTCCGGCAAACATTCAGATTTTTGCGACCGATATTGACGATGAATCCGTGGATGGGGCGCGGCGCGGGATTTATCCCGCCAGTGCTGTCGCAGGGCTCTCTCCTGAACGGATCAAGCGATTCTTCGTCGCGATAGACGATCAACATTTTCAGGTCAGCAAGGAGTTGCGTGCTTCCATCGTGGTGACTCGGCAAGACATCAACAGCGATGCACCGTTGTCACGTCTCGATCTGATCAGTTGTCGGAACTTGTTGATTTATCTCGAACCGGACCTGCAGCAGAAGGTCCTTTCGGTCTTTCATTTTTCGCTCAATGAACGGGGAATTCTGTTCCTGGGTTGTTCGGAATCGATTGGACGGCATACAGACCTGTTCGAGACCGTTAACAAGAAATGGCGAATTTATCGGCGCGTGGGACCCTCGCGCCATGATCTGGTCCAGGTGCCCATCATCGCGGATGCTCATCAACGGATTCGGATACCAAAGATCGAGACGGGTACCAGGCGCCGTCCAGGTGTTGCGGACGTGATGCACAAATTGTTGCTGGCTCAATATGCGCCAGCCGCCGCGTTGGTTAATCGAAATTTGGAAGTGCTGAATCTGTCAGGCAGGACGTCAGACTACCTTGAACTTCCCCCCGGCGAGATCACGAAAAATCTGATGTCGCTGGTCAGGAAAGGCCTGCGATCCAGGATTCGGATCGCCTGCCAGCAGGTGCTCGACAAGGGAGAATCACCGACCTCCATCCTGGCGCGGGTGTTCCGTGAGGGTTCCACCTCGATGTGTGACATCACCGTCACGCTGCTGCACGAACCGCGAGAGATGGAGGGGCTGTTGCTGGTCGTCTTCCAAGATTGTGCAGACAGTCCACCCTCGAACAGTCCACGCGAGCTCGCTCCCGAGGATGAATCGGCCATTGTTCGAGAGTTGGAACATGAGGTCGAAACAACGCGCGAGGACCTGCAAAGCTCCATTGAAGAACTTCAAACCTCCAACGAGGAGGTGATGTCCATGAACGAAGAGTTGCAATCCGCCAACGAGGAACTGGAAACTTCGAAAGAGGAACTGCAGTCGTACAACGAAGAATTGACAACGGTCAACAGCCAGCTTCAAGAGAAAATGGAGGAACTCGAGCGAGCCAACAATGACTTCCGCAACTTGTTGATGAGCACCGAAATTGCCACGGTATTCCTGGACAAGGACCTGCGGATCGTCCGCTTCACTCCTGCGACAGGCGAGCTACTGCATTTGCTCGAATCCGACATTGGTCGTCCAATCCGGGATTTCGCATTTCGATTCACAGACCAGACACTGCTCCAGGATACTGGCCGGGTGCTCGATAAGTTGGTGCCAGTCGAAACGGAAATCTGCAGTGAAGCCGGCCGCTTTTATTTGCGTCGAATTCTTCCCTATCGAACGTCGAGCAACCATGTTGAGGGTGTTGCCATCACTTTTGTCGACATTTCGGAACGCAATTCCTTGCAGCGAGAATTATTGACCATCGCGGCCGAAGAGACGCGCCGCATTGGGCAAGACCTGCACGACAGCGTGGGCCAAGCGTTGACAGGGTTAGGGATGTTGGCGGGGACGCTGGCGGAGACGCTGGAGGCGACATGCCCCGAAGATGCGAAGGCAGCGCATCGAATAGCGAGTGGACTAACGAATGTCTTGGGCCAAGTCCGTAAACTCTCAAAAGGATTAGCTCCTGTCGAAGTCCAAGTGGGGGGATTATTCACAGCCCTTGCGGATTTTGCTGAAGCAACCACACAGGATTCTACCGTAACATGCGATTTTGAGTCGCACGGCCAGGATCTATTGGTCGAGCACGAGACCGCAACGCATCTTTATCGAATTGTGCAGGAGGCAGTCACAAATGCCGTCAAGGCTGGCGCGGACCATGTGACGATCTCACTCGACATCGACGACAACCAAGTTGAGCTTCGCATTCGTGATAACGGAATCGGTATTTCAACAACGGCCCGGAATTCGCAGGGGATGGGTTTGAAGACCATGCAATATCGCGCAGGGTTACTCGGAGGAACGCTGTCGATTGGCGCAATGAAAAAAGGCACTCTGGTCACTTGCCACCTTTTTTTGAACCGTAAACCTGATGGCGCTCCAACAGATCATTAATTCAGCCGTCCGCATCCTGATTGTGGACGATCATCCGATTGTCAGAGAAGGTCTCTCTTCGTTGTTGTCGAAACAGCCCGATTTTCAGGTGTGTGGCGAAGCAGACGATATGCAGAGTGCGCTCGCATTAGTTGACGAATCCCATCCTCATGTGCTGATCATCGACATCTCCCTGAAGAAAGGGAGCGGTCTCGATTTGATCCGAAGGATAATGGAAACTGATCGCTCGATTCGGATGGTTGTGTGCTCTCTGCACGACGACACCCTTTATGCAGAACGGGCATTGAAAGCAGGCGCCTTGGGATACGTCAACAAGCATGAAGCAACATTGACAATCGTCACTGCCATCCGGCAAATTCTGACGGGTAAGATGTACGTCAGCGAGCGAATGTCTGAACGACTGACGCGCCGTCTGATCGGGTCAGGGCCGACGAAAGCACGCTACGGAATCGAAGCATTGTCTGAGCGGGAACTGCAAGTCTTTGAGTTGATTGGCGCAGGCCTCACGACTGTGGAAATCGCACGAAGATTGAACCTTGGCGTGAAAACGATTGAAACACATCGCCGTCGCATTAAAGAAAAACTGAACATCATGACGAGCGCCCAACTCGCCCGCGAGGCGGCGCAATGGACGCTTGAACACAACTAACGCGATTAAATGAAGCGTCCATCAAGTTGTTACTGGCACGAAAGTTAGCCCGCTGGATTTGATCCGTCGCCGTTTCCAGTTTTGCTCGATTGCGGACTGCGACACGGGTGCTGACCGACTGCGTTTGAAAACCCGGGTCTGTGCACGCTCGACGCTGGGATGTTGACCCAAACGCAAGTGGGACAATTCGCCAGAGGACATTCAGGAAATCTCTGACACGACCGCAATTGATTGAACGCACGCGGAAATCAGCTCCTCGCGGCCCAGTGCCATTGTTTCTCGATCGACGGATACTTCGATTGGATCAAACAGGATCCGGTATGACTCTCGAGGATTATGCGATTCTGGCCCACCAGGTTCTTGCAATAACGATTTGAGAAGGGCGGGGTTTTCGATCGCCAAAGCCTGACACAGTGGCAGGTGCCGGCGACGAAACAGATTGATTTCATCTGGCGACGTGAACAGCGGCAGGAACAAAAGCGGAGGCCTGCCAAACAGGACCACGCCAGGTACCTCTTCGACAAATAACGCGAACAATGGAAATGGAATGCGAACGCTAATCACGACTGGCTCCGTCTGCTGACTGTGTCAGACGCTGGTTTTAATCTACTCGATGTAGAAAGATAACAGCCGTAAAGTGCTGGTCAGTCGATAGGCCACGCAACGCGTTAGTTCATTTCTTGACGTCGACCAAGTCGGACAACAGGTATCATTCATACGCCGGTATCGTATGTTACCGCACGCGCATTCGGTGGCGGATGCTTTCAGCCAGAATCTTGCCTCTGGTCAACCAAATCAGGGATTCCCTGATGACGTTTTACATCCGCGAGGCGTACCGTCAGTACTTTAATACACATTTACGCTCGAATGGTCCTGCCTGTGATAGATCGCCATCAACCGATAAATACTGCAGTAGAACCTTCGACGACGATAGCCCATTTCAAGGTTGTGGCATTTGCTGCTTCCTCAGGTGGAATTCAGGCGCTGCAGGAAATTCTGAATGCACTTCCGGAGGATTTTCCTGCTGCTATTGTGATCGTTCAACATCGCGGCACACAATTGCCCAACTTGCTTCCTGACGTCCTAGGATTCGGAACCGCGTTGCCAATTAGACAGGCTACCGAAGGCTCGTTGTTGCGTCCGGGAACAATCGTTGTCGCGCCTCCTGGTTTGCACTTACTAGTCGGCGAAGGCGGAGTCATTTCGCTGTCCGATGGCCCAAAAGTGAATTGGTTGCGTCCCTCGGCCGACCCGCTTTTCGAGTCGCTGGCCGAAAGTTTTGGTTCCGACGTGATTGCCGTTGTACTCACCGGTGGTGATAGTGATGGCAGTGTGGGGGTGTCCGTCGTCAAGGGAAAAGGCGGCACAGTGATCGTGCAAGATCCTGCAACCGCAGCAGTACAGGGAATGCCACTGTCTGCAATTGAAACAGGATCAGTTGATCTGATCCTTCCGCTCAATCAGATCGCCGATCGCTTACGAAATCTTGTCGCAGCTCGCTCGACTTCGTAATCGCGACTGACGCCGACGACGACACGGAACTCCGCTTATTGATGAGTCCCTCCACGTGGTTCTTATAAGACATCGAAGCGCGATTGTCATCCAGTTTGTACATTGGCCTACTCTGTGCGAACGCTCAGCCACCACTAGCTCTCTTCCATCCTCAGCGATAAAAATCTATTTCGCCGTCATCCTGTAGCGCAACAATTATCATGGAAACCCTTACCCTTGCGTTTCATGGGCGCTTTGCGATTACCAATATTGCGTGCTTGAAAAGATGCAGGCGAAGCACCTTTTGTCGACAATGGGCTACCATGCGGAGTTCTCGAGATGAGCACGGGAAACTGCCCAAAGGCCAGAAATGGACGGCACTAAACAGGCAATGAACAACTCCACGGCAAGTGTTCGACATCGATCGATCCGTTGCTTTGATACCCCGAAGCGGCTGCGATATGTGAATCACGCGTCGCGGTAGTAGATGACTCTACTTTGCGACAAAAGATTAGCGGCGCCCTCTGTTCAGTCTGTCGCTCGAAGAAATTGCTCGGATAGGGGTATAGAGTTTGCGACCTCTCTCCGCTTGAGTCTGCAGTCCCATAGAAAATGTGCCCAATCGGGATGGGAGCTGCGACCAAAACTGAAGGAGCTGAATGTGAGCGACCAAAAGCAGGGAAACGGGACCGGATCGAAATCAGGCCAGAAGCCAGACGCGAAACACGGCGGGAAAGCCGATGGAAAGTCGGAAGAAAAGAAGTCAGGTAGCCATTCCGGAAAGTGATTTTACTGTTGCTAAGGGCCGGTTTGCGATGCAATCGCAAGCCAGCCTTTTTCGTGAACGGGCTGACCTCTACACGTCCGGTTCGAGCGAAGACCTTGACTTCGCCGCTCTACCGAGCCTGAACCCAACGTTGTACTCGCGGCTGCTGAGCGGGAATGATGAATCCGCTCGGTTGGGTGATCCGCCGTCCTTCGTAATTATTGCTGTACGCATTCCCGGGAACGCAATACCCGCTGTATCCATTTCCCATTGCGCTCACGGGACGATTCGGGCCCACCGTAAGCCGGGATCTCGCCCACCCGTATTCTCTGGCGAATGTGCTCGGCCCCGCAAAAAGCCAGGCACCGCAACAAGACGCGCGGCTGTGAAAAGACTTGCGTGAATTACACCTGGCGCCGTTTCTGTGCCAGCATTTCATCGCTGGGGATTCGAACGTCCCAAGCGAGTCGCAGTAGTGCGAGCGAGCGGATCACCCAATAACTCAAATCGAACTGCCACCACCTCAGGCCGTGGCGGGCCGACGTGGGAAATGCATGGTGTGTGTTGTGCCAGCCCTCACCGAGGGCGAGGTAGCCGAACAATGCATTATTGCGACTTTCGTCACCGCTCTGGAACGGCCGACGCCCCCAAAGATGGCATGCCGAATTGATACTCCAAGTGACATGGTGGACCAAAAAGATTCGGACAAGCCCGCCCCAAATGAGACCGGTCAATGCGCCAAACCAACTTCTCGTCAAAAGGCCACCCGCAGCGGCTGGTAAAAGCAGACTCAGTGCGACCCAGGCTGGAAACATCGCACTCGCCACACGCAAAGCCTGACTTTTCTGCAAGTCCTTGACGTACGAGGACAAGTTCGGAGGGTCGGCTAGGAACATCCAGCCTAAATGGGCATGCCAAACGCCGCGCAAGACGCCTAATGCTCCATGTCCCTGTTGAAGAGGCGAATGGGGATCCTCAAGTTTGTCGCTGTGTTGGTGGTGGCGACGATGAGTCGCCACCCAATTCAGCAGAGGCCCTTGGACGGCCTTCGAACCGAGCACGGCAAAAACAAACTTGATGACGATATTCGTTTCGAACGAATGGTGCGTGAAGAGGCGGTGAATGCCGACCGTGATTCCCAATACCGTGATCACGTACATCGCCAGCAACAGGAATAGATCTACCCAATGGAATCCCCAGCCCCAGACGAAAAACGGCACCGATATCAAACCCAGGAAGGGAACGATGATCACGATAAGATTCAGCAGGCGAACTCTCAACGCCGCATTTCCATCGGGCGCAAGGGGTGGCAGTTCCGCGAGGGGATCTGATACAGGCAAGGGGACGATTTCGGTCGTCGCGTGGTTCCCGGGAATCATCATATCGTCTCGACTGTGGCCAATTCACACCGCAAACGTCCCATCAAATAAAGCAAATCACACGCCAGAATGGACGTGGCGTCGATCAACCTCGCGCGACTGGTTTCAATCCGATGAGGTCAGTTTTTGACGTACCGGTTCAGTTCAGGGTTTCCCGGATGACGTTACGCGTTCACGATCCGTATTTTCGCAATGGCAAGTGGCCATTGGATGAAATCACTTCGAATCAGCGCGTGAAGTTCGCGACAGCGGAAATTCATTCGTCAGTTGTCGAAGTTAATGAGTTTTGACATGAATCACTGATCCTGTTTAAGGAGTTATGTCACGGTGATACCAAATAACAGTACCCTCAATATGGTGGATCGCGCGGTGAGTGACGATCGAGTGGCAGCTCGAATCGAGCGAGCACAAAAGAGGTGGCTGGTCGATCAAATCGAAAGTGGGAATAAACCGTTCGACTTGATTCTTGGACGCGATCAAGTCGCTGGCTTGTCACAATTGACGATGCAACAACTCCGCGATCTCGTGAAACAACTCGAAAAAAAATGATCCAGAAAGGGCGCACGCAGTCATTGTGATTCCATTTCCAAAGAATCCAAGCGAACTCGCCGTCGTCGCTCACATTCGAAATTGTCTTCGTCGTGATTACGATCATCGTCGATGGCGCTGAATTTGCGCGGATCGTTTGTATTAAGATTGAGCGACCGAAAGCCAAGGTTACCGAAGACGGCAAAAGCGTTGACGTGTTCCCGAGTCCAGGAATGCCAGATGGATTCGCAATTCCTGTCGGCGTCCACGAGCAAGCGATTGTGATTGCGAAATGTTGGACAATCTCTTCGAAAAGGCTTATCTGGCTCTGTACGACAATGAAGGCCAGGCGGCAGGCGATTCGTGTCACGATAGTTTGTCGACATAAGTCGAGAATGGATTCGATCATTGACTGGCTGTTTCAACCAGATGATGAATTCGTCGTCACTCAAGAATGCGGTCACCTTCGGCCTGGGTTACCCCGAGAACCCGCTGGAGGACCGTTACTGGAACTCGATCTATGCAAAAAGCGTGAACCCGCATCGCTTTTCGAAAATAGTCAATCGCAATCAGCAAGAATCAGGGTTTTCCCGACGCGTTGCGCTGACTGTTCAGGCTAGCGTCACTCGTATCTCCAAGAATCGAGGGCCAAATGACTCAACTGAACGCATCTGCATTGCATCGGGCGCTTGATAATTGCAAGCTTCGCGTGCTAGCCGCATCCACCGAATTCGGACGATTTCCGACCATGTTTGTCATGATCGGCTGTCAGCGAATCGCTCGTATCGGCAGTCAGTTTCACGACCATCCGAAAGCCGTTGCACAAGGGTTGAATGTGCACATCAACGGTTCACCGGGTGTCCGGGCCGCGATTGATATCAAGTGCGAGAATTTCGAGGAAGCCAGTTTGATCGCTCTCGCTCTCGACAATCGATTTCGCGCCGTCTTTTCCGAAATGTACTGCGATCGAATTGCTTGCCAGAGAAAGTACGAGTCATGAGAGAGACTGAACCCATATGCTCAGCTGAAGATCCTGCCGCCTGGAGTTGCCAATTCAAGCAAACAACTCTTTAAATCATGACACCTTCGACACAGATTACTCCTTGAAACGACGTTGGCTAATTCTGACAAGCGTCTCTCGGTCAAAAGTCAATGAGCCGCACGTGCAATATCAATTGACCTCGACCAGACACCCCCTTTTCAGCCAATCGCAAAATCGTTCCTTCGTGGATGTGGCGAGCCAGCTTCAGTTGAGACTCTGTTCCTTCAGGATGTCGGAATGAAACGGTTTGCTGCTCATCAATTTGTACACGATGTAACCAAACATCGGCGTAAAAATCATTGCTGTCATGTTTCACGTCATTGAGATGCACAAAATCCGGGACATTCATTGAGGCCGCCCGTTCTTGGGTTAATGCGCAACATGTGCGACATTAGCGATGGGTAAGTTGGATGGTTATGTCGACTCTGCCCTCGCGACAGCTATGCTAGCGGAGCTTGGCTGGCCCAATACACGATCCGTCTCCACGGACGGTATCATACGGTCGAGTCGACAGAAAGTCGGATGCAAATCGAGCACCGTGCTTCGCTCCACTGTACTAAATACTGGGCCGACGATGCACATTCCGGGAATGGCTCCTTTAGTCATACTAGACCGGTACGCCGCGATAGTGGCCCACCCTTCAAGAGTTGTGCCGCTTGCAAGGGTGCGAACAACCTTAGTTAACTCGCCCACAAGTCGATTGTCGTCAATAAATGTCCACGTGTGGCCGTCGGAAATGCGGTCGCCTCTGCTTTCCATTGAGTGTAACACGTTTCCTCCTTTATTATGCATGGACCGAATGACCACCCCTTGCACTTCGCAGGTATCATTGGCTCTGTCTGCTCATGTGTGATAATGTAAATGTCGGCCCGGCTTGACTTTAATGGCTGCGTCAGAATAAATTCAGTCGATTCAACGATGCTTACCTGGTAAGTTCGTCGATGACTCAATCCGCGACACCGCTAGTGGATCGCCCCTTTTTGTTGTCAATCTGATGACCGAACCTGATCTCAAAGTCGTGATGGAACACGCACGACCATCCACAATGATGACCGCATCCAAACCCACTGAGTGGACATGATCGCGCTCGTCAGACCAATGTGTCACGATGTTGGGAGGGGCAATTCGCACCACTGTGCAATCATGGATGCTGGATCGTCCCTGAACGGAACAACCAATCGATTGGTGATCAACCGTCGACCCGGGAGGGGTCTGCGTGCACAAGTTTGACTTTGGATCAGAATTCATACAGCCCCCAAAAGATGAATCGACACGCGAACGAACTTTGTCGCGGCTTGACAGATGTTACGCCCGGCGTAAAAGAGGCGGTGAAACAACTCTTCTGCGGTTGCTATCGTGATCGCGGCTGCTCATCACCGAAGCCAACAAAAGAAAACCTGTGTCTGGTTCTGGGGGCTTCTCGTCTCTGGACGCATTATACGCGTTCGGGTCTTCAGGAAGTTGAATTTCCCAACATTCCTCTTCGATTCAACAGAAGTATCTCCAACCGTTTTAAGTGTGTTTTTTACACAATTGCGACTTTACTCGATGAGCGGGCGGTCCGTTTCGATATCCTGAATGATCGTACAAGGGGGCCATCTGCGAGTCATTCAGCGCCGTGAGGCTGGTTTGGACCTGAGCATGCCTAAGATTGACAAACATTTGCAGCAATCGATCAAATTTGCCACTCTAGAATTGTGCTGTGGTGATCGACCTCTCAAAGAGCGCCTCACGTTAGCGATTCGCTCTCTGGATCGATTTCTTGGTCGAAGGGAAGCATGGCCCGCTGCATTGTACGCACGCGTGCAAGACATTTCGGATGAGTTGAAATCTCCGGACGCGGTCGGGACCGCGCTTGACGCCATGGCCCTCTCGGACATGCAGCAACTGGCAGAGCGGATTCTGCATTTATACGCTGACTGCAATTCTTCGGCTGAGTCGAACTAAAAATCGAAACGATATCCCGTTTAACGCCAGCCGAGGATTTGGTTTTCTTTAGCAGAAGCGGTTGTTCTATAAATGATCTGCGTCAATTGGGGGTCGTTGAGAAACGGCGTTTTATGCGTTCCAGGCATCGAACGCTTGCGGCTGATGTATCAATAGATGAAACTGCTCGCACTTTGCAATAGAAATAGGCGGCTTAGCGCTCCCAATGTGGCACTTTTTCATGGTTCTATTCGCGCACACGGGGTACCTCGATGACCAAGCCGATGAACGATGACATTGAGTACAATACTCCAAGTGACAAGAACAGTCATCCGGACGTACAAGAAGCGACACTGAAGGTGTATGACAGAATCTTGGCAACGGCATCTCTAATTTGCGTCGCCTTAACTTTGGCTGGTGGAATAATCTCATACCGCGACGCGAAGATCCGCGAAGCGAATCACAACAGGCGAGAGTTGGATTCAAAACTGCTTCAGCAGAGGCGAGATACGTTGTATGAACTTGTCGACGCTGCGAGTGAAATTGCGTCGTGCCGGGAAAGGAAAGACGTTGAATCACTGGCTCCAGCATTCTTGAAGATTTATTACGGGCGAGCTCACCTGCTTCTGGGAGACCCACCTGGCGCTGACGACAAATCCCGAAACATGGAAACAGACGACAAGCAATTCAAGGAAGTTTATGATGCAAAAATCGACTTTCGAAAGAAATTGAATAAGTATCTTGATGCGGACGAAGCTGATTCGACTCAGCGTCCGAGCGACTACTTTCATGATAGTGTACTTGCCTTAACATTGGCGTGTCGTCGCACGCTGATTCGGTCGATGATGGATGTCGAAATAGACCATGACGCGAGAACGCAGCAAGCTTCCCATGCACCGCGAACATCGGCTTTCTCTGCCATCGGTTTTTGCTTCGTAATCTTTGTTGTATCAATCGTGCCCGCATGTTTTCTTCTCATAAGGCTTCGAAGCAGACGACTCAAAGAGAATGCGTCATGAGCATTTGTGCATCGGCCACATCGCCCGACGCGTCCTCAGGCGCGCCAATTGGGCGAAGAAAAGGTGCCAGGGTGCGTCGGCATAAGCCGGAGAAAGGTCGCGAATGCAAGAGTCGTACAAGGTAAGGCCCAGCCAGCCACCTTGGCCCCGAGTGATGCGTTGTGCCGGGAGACTGGCAGGACGAAGCGTTCAGAGGGGTACATCCGGGCTGTGTATTGAGCTCCGAAAACATTTCTTTGAGGTGGCCGACCTTGTCCTGACAGGGGAAGGCAACAGGCATGACCAGCGATCAAGGCGAGCGGGTTGTGTCCCCCACGGAGTCTGAGACCACACGCACGGATGAAAACCTTTCTCGCGGAAGCCGAGAGACCCCGGTGACATCCACTGCTTCCATGGCAGAGGATCGGTCTGCGGAGGCGCGATGCCGAACGGCCGACATGCACGTCACCGGGGAGTCAGGCAGCTCCATAGTACCCGAGAAGCTGACGAACAAGACGGGACCGCTTCCCGTTGCGGAGTCGGTGGAGGAAAGGTGGCTGACCAGGATCGTCATTCACTGGTCGATTCGGGCTTGCGGGTGCAGTGTCTAATCAGCTTGCGGATACCAATGACAATCACGCCAATGGGGCCGATCACGATCGCGAACACGCCAGCCAACGCGATTGCGACAAAAGCGATGAAGCCTAAATGGTAATCATTCAGAAATTGCTCAATCGGCTGCAATGCTGGATCACGCTGTTGTCCGATGTGCAACGGCATAATTAGGCCCGCCAGGCTGAAGTAGACAATCAGTGACAACACCCAGACAACGACAAAACTTTGTGCGCTGAACTTTGGGATTTTCACGATGGGCAGGCTTCTGGGTTGTGGGTCGGCGTTGGTGTCGATCAGTAAGTTCATTCCCCACGGTCTGCATAGATCGAATCACGGCTATCGTCCACGGGCCGGGCCACGCGGGGATGCAGTGCAATCCACTTATTGAGCCGCTGCTCAAAATCGGATGCAGTCGCATATGCGTGCTCTGGCTCAACTGCTGCGAGCTTCTCTGAGACCGCTTGCCGAACAAAACGATTCCACGTCCTGGCCCATCGCGGCGGCGCGGGATCGCAGGTCAGCTTCCAGCTCGTCCGAAAAATTGATACTGACGTTCATCGGATTCGCTCCTCGTTTCCGCAATTGTAACACGCGTCGGAAACTCCGTCATGATGATTCTTGCCGCCCCTCTTGTGGTCGCATTACGTCAAACTCCTCGCGGTCGATGATTCTAAAGCACGCCAATCTCGGTCGATCCCAGGACAAGACCACTATGGCCCTCATCAATTCTTTTGTCGTCCGGCCGACTATTGCGTGACGACGGACAACTCCTGTTGCTCGATGCTCGGTAGCGTGGTTGGCCAATTGCCTTTGTAGATGATGTTGCGCACTTTGACTTCCGTTTCGTTGGCGAAGTGGAACACGCCGAATTGCCTTTGATTGCTGGCGTCCAGATCGGTTGCGAGGATCGATTGGCCGTTCAGGATTAACTGCAGGTGGTCGCCCTCGATTTTGATTTGAACCTGGTTCCAGGATTTGTCTTTCAGGTCGAGTTTGGCTGCTGACTTTGTTTGGCTCTGGCCTTCGATGGAAGTGGCTGAAGTTTCGTTGTCGGGATTCAGGCCGTAGCGATCGTGTTCAGCGATCGCTACGGCAAACAACCGGCTTTGAATCACAACCGGTGGTGAATTCAACCGACGCAGCCGCATTGACTGACTTACCGGCATTCTCGGCACAATCGATTCAAACACTCTCGGCGCGATCGAAGGAGTGCGTTTGAGATCGGAATCAGTGTCCCGACGAGAATTTCGGATTTCAGGAGATTGAATTGAGACAAGCTTTCACAGGGATTCAATCCGGGAATTCTTGACATTGTTCATTCACCGAGCGATCGCATTCCAAGGAAACTTGCGATTGCGGTGATTTGTCGTTCAACGTCATGATTCGCCTTTGATTTTCGTGCCACAGCGCGCTCAACCGACTGATAACCTGAACTCGAATGCCTCAATTCGCCAAATCGCTGCAAGATCACTTCTCCCGCATTGCGAACATGCAGGATGGTGAAGACGCGCAACGACGCACGCGCGTGCTGGCATTCAACCTGGCGCTATTCTGCTGCGCTCCGATCTATATCACCGTCTATCTGGCCATCGGCGCCCCAATGTGTGCCGGGATCGTGGCTGTTGCCGGGGCGTTGATCCTGGGCAACGTCGTGTTGTTAAGGTCCGGTTGGTCGGCAAAACTGTGCGGGCAGACGATGACCACCATCGGATGGTGTACTTATACGGGCCTCGCCTTACTTAACGGAGGCCACAACTCACCGCCTGTGATCTGGCATGTGACCATTCCTGTCTTTGCCATTGTGCTGACGGGCATTCGATCGGGAATTCTGTGGTCCGGCGCCAGTGCCGCAACGATCCTCGTTTTTTACGTGGTGCGAATCCAGGGAATTGAATTACCGAACGAATTGACACCCGCCGGACTCCGATTTCTGGAGTTTTCCGGAATGATCGGATTGATGACCTTCATCCTGGTCCTTTTGTTCTGCTTCACTCAGATCGAGAACATGATCCGGCAACTGACAAAGGAGGCGCTGGAAAGAGCCGAGTCGGCGAGCCGAGCCAAGAGCGAGTTCCTGGCCAACATGAGCCACGAAATTCGCACTCCAATGACGGCAATCCTCGGGTTCACGGATGTCCTGCGGGAAGACGAAAACAAGACTACTGTTGGCAGGGAACGCTGCCAGATACTCGATACGATCAAAAGCAGTGGCGAACATCTGTTGGCGGTCATCAATGACATCCTCGACCTGTCGAAGATCGAGGCCAACAAGATGACGGTCGAGCAAATCCATACTCCGCTGATCTGCGTGCTGCGCGACGTTCAGTCGATGATGCGATCACGGGCGACCGGCAAGGGTCTCGCGTTCGAGATCGTGCTGTCCAACCCATTGCCCGAGTATGTCATCAGCGATCCGACGCGGCTTCGTCAGATCCTGGTCAATCTTGTTGGCAATGGCGTGAAATTCACGGAAGCAGGTCGGGTGACTGTGACGGCGACGGTTGAAAACCGGATCGGGCAAACATGGCTGTCGATCGATGTGGCGGACACCGGACAGGGAATGACGCCCGCGCAGTCCGAGCGATTGTTCACCCCCTTCAATCAAGCCGACACAACAGTCACGCGCAGGCACGGCGGGACGGGGCTTGGTTTGTCGATCAGCCGCCGTTTGGCAGTGCTCATGGGAGGCAACGTCAGTCTCGTTACGACACAACCCGGGTTCGGTTCGTGTTTCCGGTTGGAGATTCCAATCCAATTTGTTGCCGGTGCTGCGTTGATCACGCGACTCGACCCGCTGCAATCTACGTCAGCGGAAGTCTCAGCTTCCGCCCTGACGCTGCCAGGACGCATCCTGCTGGCCGAGGATGGGATAGACAATCAGGTCTTGATCGCACTTCACCTGCGTAAAGCGGGCGCCGATCTCGACATCGCCGACAATGGAAGGATCGCGCTGGAGATGCTGGAAAAGGCGGAAGTCGAGGGCAACCCCTACGATCTGTTGTTGACCGACATGCAGATGCCCGAGATGGATGGATACACACTCGCCCAGACGCTGCGTGCCAACAATCATCGCATTCCAATCATTGCACTCACAGCACACGCGATGGCCGAGGATCGTCAAAAATGCCTGGAAGCCGGCTGTGACGACTACGCATCCAAGCCGATCAAAAAGGCAGCACTGCTAGCGACCTGCCAGAAGTGGATGCCGAGTGCCGGTGGGCGACCAGACCGCTCAATTCAGCCACCGAACACACTGCAGAGCAACACGCGAGTTCTGAATCCGGTCTAGTCCTGATCATGTTTCGACCACGCGGGTGTGCGGACTTCTGATGCTCGAAAGAAATGAGCGCAAAGTCGCGACGGCGCAAAGACGCCAGTGCCGGCCTGGCTTGTTCATTTGCGCCTTCAAGGCGCTCAAACCTGCTCGTCAATGAATTAACTGCGTGTCTTCCGTTTTGACTCAGGATGGTGCCGCGCTTCGACTTTGGTGGGCTTAGTGGGCTTGGATTGATCTTGCTCCACAGCCAGCGGGCGTCTCGAGATCTCTTGCCAGTGGCGAATGTCGATTTCGTAGGGACCTTTGGGTTGTCCGTAATTGCCGAAATCGGCCAGGTACTTTTCCAGGCGACGAATCTTTTGATTCGGTTCCAGTTCACCGGGATGATCGCTGTCGGGAGTGCGACCCCAGATGATTCTTGAGCCTCCTTCACCGATCAGTTCGAGCGGCACATCGTTCACGTTTGTCTTGGCCGTCGCGGTCGCCGGGATGACGATCGCTTCCAGTTTCAGAGAACTCCACTTGCTGCCCAACAGCTTCGCCAACCTTGCAGCAGCGATCAGTGCAGGATCCTGCCACGCGGTTCCCGGTCGCGTTGCTGGTTTCGTGCTGACATTGCGAATCAGTGGATATCGATGCAGATCGGACGTCGAGAAATCGGCACTGGGCAGAACGATCGCATCGATATCGATGGGTACTCGTCCGCCCGGAACCTGGACCATTGCCACCGGGTGTCGGTATTCCAACTCGACCACCACTGCGGCAGGAAACGATTTACGGACTCGGACGACGTTGGCGACCCAGGGATGCTGGCTGAAGGCATCAGCCAGTTCGGCGGTCAGATGCTCATCCAATACCGAGAACTCGTGCGGTACTTCCGTTTGCTTCCCGACCTGTTCGAGCAGATTTTCGGGGACAGGTCGAGCGGGCGGTGGGGAGATCTGAATCTGCGAGAAGGAGAACTGATATTCAGGTCGCTTGTGGAGAGAAGGCAATCGCTGGGCGGCATATGGCCACAACGCGATCGCTCCCGCGACCAGCGAGACGCGAAACAGCATTGCAGGACGAAAGAACCAGTCGAGCAACGAACGAGTCGAAGTCGACCGCGCTTCGGCCGATGCCCCCCCCGATTTGACGCCGCGAGCCATACGATTGCTTTAATCCGATCAGATTGACTCGGCGAAGCAAAAACCGATTCTGCGCTCGCCAGTTTCAACAACATCGGAAAAGCACCGATCGGCAATTCATGCCGATCAGCGGATTGACGGCGATTACGAAACCGATCGTGTCGGTCGTCACGATGAGTACGACAGCAAATGGGACGAGCACCCGCGGACGGTCCCCGTCGGCTTTGCAACGGCCCACTACTCAGCAGTGCGATAGCGAAGGCTGTGACGAATGTGTGGTGCAGGTGGATTGTGAACTCGTTTGCATGACTGCACGATTTGGTCACAAAGTTGCGGGAAACTGATTCCCGCACGTGCCGCCGCCTTTGGCAACAGGCTGTGGTCGGTAAAACCAGGAACGGTATTGATTTCCAGCACCCACGGTTGATGGTTCTGATCGACGCGCAAGTCGACGCGCGCCATGCCGCTCGTACCTAAGGCCAGACAGGCCTTGCGCGCCGTGAGTTGAATCTGTTCGACGATCACAGAGTCGAAGCCCGTTTCGAACAGATACTGAGTGTGATCATCTTCGTACTTTGCCTGCCAGTCGAAGAACGGACGGTCGGTTCGGATCTGAATCGCGGGCAGGATCTCGGCATCGATCAGTCCGACGGTCCATTCGGTTCCTTCGATCATTGCTTCCAGTAATCCGAAACCATCGAATTGAAAGCACAGTTTCAGGGCCGCCGGCAAATCTTCTGGAGTGCGAACAATACTGATCCCCAGGCTGGACCCTTGCGTGTCAGGCTTGACGACCAGTGGGTAACCCAGCCAATCGGCCTGCCGCTGGATTCGTTCCAGATCATTTGTGTAATGAATCAACACATAGGTGGGCGTTGGGACGCTGCGTTGTATGAACCATTCTTTCGCGGCCGATTTGGTGAATGCCAGTCGCGAAGCGCGGGCATCGCTGCCGGTGTAGGCAACGCCCGCTTTTTCCAGCAGGTCCTGCACCTGGCCGTCCTCGCCGAAGCGACCATGCAACGCGATGAATGCGACATCGAACTGGCTCCAGTCCAGGCCTGACAGTTCGACGATGGCGGGATCGAGATGGAGCGCACGATGACCACATTCAGTCAACGCCGCTTCGACCGCTGCACCGCTTTTGAGACTGATTTCCCGCTCGTCAGAGTCACCTCCGGCGAGCACCGCGATCCTGAGAGACGTATTCGATGATGCCACAGACCGCTTCCTTGCGATCGAACCATAATCCGATTTCCAACTGGACGAAGCGGGGAATTACCAGATTTTGATTTCCGACTCTAGATGGACTCCAAACTGCTCAGAGATTTTGGAGCGGATCAAATCAACCAATGTCATTACATCACTGGACTTTGCGCCAGGATGGGTCACGATGAAGTTGGCATGGCGCTCGCTGATTTCGGCCCCGCCGACGCGCGTTCCTTTCAAGCCAGCCTGCTCGATCAATTGGCCCGCTCGCTGACCCCGCGGATTCTTGAAAATGCACCCGGCCGATTGAGAACTGAGCGGTTGAACCGACTTCTTGGAGATCCAGTTCTTTTTCAACATCTGATAGATCGCGTCAGGGTCACCGGGGGTCAATTCAAACTCGGCCTCCAGGATCAACAGATCGCGCAGGTTGCTCTCGCGGTAATCGAAGGTCATCTCGTCCCTGGTTCGAACGACGCGTTCACCCAGCATCGTCAAACCTGTGGCGCTGGTCACCAATTGCGAGATCTCGCCCAGTCGGCCACCCGAATTACCGCACAGGGCGCCACCGACTGTGCCGGGGATCCCCGCCAGGTTTTCGAAGCCAGCCAAGCCCGCTCGAACGGATTCAGCGATCACGTGCGACAGCAACGCACCACCACCGGCGCGCACTCGATTGCCTTCGATTTTCACTTCGCCAAAAACCGGTGCCGTCAACCGAATGACCGCTCCGCTGACCCCTTCGTCCTTGACCAGCAGATTCGAACCACCGCCCAAGAGGTGAATCGGGACATGCTCAGCGTGACAGGCAACGACGAGTCGCGTCAGTTCATCGACCGAGCGCGGCGTGAATAGAAACTGAGCTGGTCCACCCAAGTGCAGCCACGTGTACGGCGCCAGTGGCTCGTCTCGTTGAAGAATTTCATTGAATGCGTCGAGTGAACTCATGGTATATCCGGTCGATGTCGCCAGCCCCCATGGTCACGATGACGTCTCCGGGGAGTATTGCATCGTCCAAAGTGCTCACGATCTGGTCAAGAGTCGGCAAGCAGTCAGCGGTAATGCCTTGCAATTGGATCTGCCTCGCCAGTTCCTGCGAGACTTGCCGTGGTTGATCGCTGGCGGTTTCTCGCGCGGCGAAGACGGGTGCGACGATCACTCGATCGGCCGCTGTAAAGCTCGCCGCGAACTGATCCATCAGAGTCCTCGTCCGCAGAATCTGATGCGGCTGAAAGACGCACCAGATCCGCCGCTTTCCCACAATCTGACGGAGCGTGTCGAGAGTCACACTGACGGCGGTAGGATGGTGAGCATAGTCGTCGACAAACATGGCTTGGTGGTATTCGCCGACAAATTCCAACCGTCGCCGAATCCCGGGAAACGTAGCCAGGCTGTCTTTGATGGTGTTCAAGGGAACGCCAATCTCCGCACATAATGCGGCTGCAGCTAATGCATTATCGACATTGTGCAGACCGTGCAGAGGCATCGTCATTTCGGCCGCGAACAGACCGTCGTGCCACAATTGAAACTGCATCCCCTCGGACGTCGACCGAACATCCGTCGCCCGCCAGTTCGCGGATGATGCGAGGCCGAAAGAGACTCGACGAGCCCGTGTCGCCGATTTGGCGGAAATGGCCCTTGAGGCGGCGCAATCTTGATTGGTCAGCAACACGCCCCCGTCAGGCAATCGATTGGCGAATTCACAAAACGCCGCTTCCAGCGATGCGAGGTCCGGATAGCAGTCGAAGTGGTCGGGTTCGACAGACAGAATCGCGGCGAACCGAGGCGAAAAATCGTGAAAGCTCTGCCGGAATTCACAACTTTCCGCGACGAATAAATCGCCGCTAGACGTCCAGCCGCTTCGTCCACTGGCGCACACTTCTGCTCCGACCACCACGCCGGCCAGCCGACGTCCCACGTCCAGAATCCAGGCGGTCATCGCGGTCGTCGTGCTTTTGCCGTGCGTACCTGCAATACAAACACCGGTCGATCGACGCATGAACTGAGCCACCATCTGGCTGTACGAGAACTGAGGGATCGACCGCTGGACGGCGACTTGTCGTTCGACGTTGTGCTCAGGAACGGCCGGGCTGAATACCAAATGGGTCGTTGAAGGGAGAACATTTGTCGGATCGTGGTTCTGGTGAAAGTTCAGACCGCGCTCAATCAGGCGTTGGATCGCCGGGCTGGGGGCCGACAGATCTGATCCTGTGACGATCCAGCCAGAATCCAACATCAGTTCAGCCAGAGCTTTCATCCCTGAGCCGCAGACACCAACCAGATGTGCAGAAGCGGGTGAGTTGCCTGCCATCACCGAGGCCAGCCCCAAACAAGTTTTTCGCCGTTCGATCGCGACAGATGACGACCATCAATCTCAAACAAGTATCGGCACTGCAAATGTTTGCATCGTTCCGAAGTATCGTAACAAGATTGCCACAATCGTCGATTGAAATCGACCTGCGGGGAGATCATGGTTGTGTGCGTGACTGCCCGTCGTGGACGGACTTTCATGGAGCGTTTGTGCTGGCGACGGACCTCCTAAACTGCGTCCACAGCAGAACTTGTCATCCGTTATGAAACTTATGGTGGTTGATCATTGGCCGTGACACGGATACACTCTTGCGACCGCTTCGTGGCCAACCGCGCTGATTGAAAGTCCGGTGTCTTGAGCTGAATCGCCGCGCGATTCCTATCTTGCTGGCGGTTTTCCCGCTGAAAACACACCGGATTTGGATTCCGTCCATGACACAGATTGTCGAACTTCGCAGTAGCGACGACCCGCGCGATGCTATTCACCGCGCCTGTCATCGTTTGGCCGAAGGCGATCTGGTCGCGTTCCCGACGGAGACGCTGTATACGATTGTCGCCAACCCTCTGAACCCCAAAGGGGTCGAGAACCTGGTGGCATTGCGGCCGAATGCCCGGCGGTCGTTGTTACTGAAGTCCTGCTACGAACTGTGGGATTACGCTCCGGCACTTCCAATCTATGCCGACAAGCTGTCGCGGCGTGCCTGGCCTGGTCCGCTGACGATTGCATTGAAAAGTTCGACCGTCAACGGCGTCTTCCAGGATTTTGATCCCACCGTCCAACAGTCATTAACGGCTGCTGATAAAACGGTCAGCTTCCGAACGTCTGCCCAAGATCTGTTGCAAGAGGTGCTAAAGCTGTGTCCCGCACCGCTGATCGCTTGCGATGAACGCACTTCGAACGGTTTGATGCCACGGAGTGCAGCAGAGATTGCATCACGATTCGGCGACAGCGTTGCGCTCGTACTGGACGACGGACCGACTCGCTACGGCGAACCATCGACTGTGGTCACTGTCGATGCAAACGATTGGGAAGTGACCGAATCGGGCGTCGTTTCTGACTGTACTTTGCAACGCCTTTGCAGCGAGGTGTACCTGTTTGTTTGTACAGGAAATACATGTCGGAGTCCGATGGCAGAAGCGTTATTCCGTCGACTGCTGGCCGAACATTTGAAGTGCCCCGATGAAGAATTGATCGATCGTGGTTTCAACGTTTTGTCTGCGGGATTGTCGGCGGGGAACGGTGCGCCGGCCGCTCGTGAAGCCGTCGACGTCTTGGCCGACGAAGGAATCGACCTTCGTAATCACGAAAGTCAGCCATTGACGGAACGGCTTCTGCTGCACGCCGATTATGTCCTCACCATGACGCGAGGTCACCGTCAGTCCATATTGGACGAATACCCCGACTTGGCAAATCGAGTCAGCCTGCTTGCATCCGACCATCTGGATATTTCGGATCCCTATGGCGGAAGTTCACGTGAGTATGTCGCATGTAAAGTGACAATTGAACAGTACTTGAAGGATCTCGTCTCGCACGTGGCCCCATCTAAATCGTAAGCAATGCATGGACGACAGATGTTGCTACAATACGTTCCAGAACGTACCGCAAAAAATCACGACTGAACCTTGACCACGAAGGATTCCTCTGGCACTACGCAGGATTCGCTGTCATTCAAGCTCAGTGCCAACCCGCCTCGAAATTGTTCAGAAGATTGAGTTGAGTTTATGAAAATCGTTGTCGCCAGTGATCATCGTGGTTTTCAGGTCAAGGGCCGGATTTTAGCCCAAGTGGCTGACCTGGGCCATGAGACGATCGACATGGGGCCTTTGACCGGTGAGATCGTGGATTATCCCGATTATGGAGCGAAAGCGTCACGCATCGTCTCCGAAGGTCAAGCCGATCGAGCGATCTTGATCTGCGGCAGTGGGATCGGCATGAGTATCGTTGCCAATAAATTCCCCGGTGTGCGCGCCGCTTTGTGCCATGACGAACTGACGGCCGAAATGAGCCGCCGTCACAATGACGCCAACGTACTGTGCTTGTCAGCCGATCTGCTTGGTGAACGACTGACCTTGCGCATGATTGAAATCTGGCTGGAAACGGCGTTCGAGGGCGGACGCCATGCGCGTCGCATTGGCAAAATCGCGGACGTCGAACATCAGCTTGAGCATCAAATCGAGCAATCCCAATGCACTCCCTGTGAATCACCCGTCACCTGAGCGTGACCGGTGGCGGATAACAGTCGATTCAATCGGGATCAGTCCGCATTGAAGCGCGTTTGAATTGCACCGATCAACATTCGTCATTTCACTGCGGACACAGACTTTGTCATCATAGGCTCTTCAGTGGCAGTGATCGGCTGTCGGTCGCTAACATGCGGACGCGGTGAGGTGAGACGAATCCACCATCCATTCCTCGCCAAATGTCTTGATTTCACAACTGAACTGAGGCCCGTGCCGCAATGAGTCCCGATCAACTCAAATACACGAAAACTCACGAATGGGTCGCCGTCGAAGGCGACACCGCCACGATCGGCATCACCGATTTCGCGGTGCACTTGCTGAGCGATCTGGTGTTCGCAGATCTGCCCGCCGCTGGCAAAAAGCTGGCCCAAGGGCAGCCATTCGGTGAAGTGGAAAGTGTGAAAGCGGTCAGCGATCTGTACGCCCCGATCAGCGGGGAAGTGATCGAACGGAACGAACGGTTAACCGAACGACGCGGTGCCGATGGCAAGACGATTGCAGCGGAACTGGATCTGCTGAACTCCGGCCCGTTGGGCGACGGCTGGATGATCAGAGCGCGCGTGTCGAATGTGAGTGAATTGTCGAGCCTGTTGGATGCCGCTCAATACAAAGCCCATTGTGATGCGTCCGGGCAATAGAATCTGTGGAACTGAGTGCGTGTCGCACGGACCTGTCGCGTTGAAACGTGGGCTAGACGCTATGAATTTAGGCTCGCGAGACGCCACACGTCATTTGGAAGCGTTCTAGAAGCGTAGGATCTTGCGGTGTCATATCTTTTCACGACGGCAGACGAACAGCAGCAGATGTTGCAGCGAATCGGCGTCGATTCGCTACAAACGTTGTTCGATCAGATTCCGGCAGACCTGCAGCTTAAACGAGCTCTCGATCTTCCCCCTGCGTTAACTGAGCTGGAACTCGAACAACATCTGAAAACGTTGGCCGCGCGAAATGTCGGTGCCAGCGCTCGCGCTTGTTTCATCGGTGGTGGTGCCTACGACCACTTCATTCCCAGTGTCGTTGACGAAATTACGTCTCGCGGCGAATTCTATACGGCCTATACCCCTTACCAGGCGGAAGCCAGTCAGGGAACTTTACAGGCGTTCTTCGAATTCCAGTCACTGATCGCGGAACTCAGCGGCTTGGATGTCGCCAATTCGAGTTTGTACGACGGCGGCAGCGGTGTCGCTGAAGCGGTCTTGATGGCCATGCGCTGTACGGATCGCCTGGGACGCGTCGTAATTCTGGGATCGACAAACCCCGAATACGTCGAAACGTTGCAAACGTATCTGGCCAATAAATCGACGCAGGTCGTGGTCGTGCCGACCGCTGCCGGCATCGTCGATCAAGCGGCCTTGGCGAGCCAGATCGACGATCAAACGGCCTGCGTCGTCGTGCAGCAGCCCAACTTCTTTGGCTGCGTCGATGACGTCACCGCGATCGGCAAACTTGCTCATGATCGCGGAGCTCTACTGGTTGTGTCGTTTGATCCAATCAGCGTAGGTGTGCTGAAACGACCGGGTGACCTGGGTGCCGACATCGCTGTCGCCGAAGGTCAGTCACTGGGAATTCCATTGCAGTTTGGTGGTCCCTACCTGGGAATTCTGGCATGCCGCCAGCAGTTCGTTCGCAAGATGCCGGGCCGGTTGATTGGCCAGACCGTGGACCGCAATGGTCAGCGCTGCTATTTCCTGAACTTGCAAGCGCGAGAACAACATATCCGCCGTGCGGGCGCGATGAGTAACATCTGCACGAATCAAGGCCTGATGGCACTGCGCTCAACAGTCTATCTATCGCTACTGGGTCCGACAGGTCTGCGCGAAGTCGCAGAACTCAGTTGCCGCAAGGCTCATTATGCCGCCGACCGCTTGAAACTGATCGACGGCTGTGACTTGCTCTATCCAGCTCCGTTCTTCAAAGAGTTTGTGCTGCGATACAAATCGGGAGCCCAGGTGGCAATTCGCAAGGCGGCGGCGGCCGGGATCGACATTGGACCGTCGCTCGATCGATTCTCTGGCATGGACTGGGTGTCGTCCGACGATCGAGAACGCTGTCTGCTGATTGCGGTCACCGAATCGCGATCGAAGGACGAAATCGATCGGCTCGTCACGGCACTCTCTTAGTGCGTGTCGCACGGACGTGTCGCGTGTGAAGCACGGGTGAGATGCTACGCCAAATTTGAATGCACTCCAATACGTCCGAAGCACCGTTTCACCTATTAAGCAATCGCGTATCCCTCCGACCAGCGGCCGGGCTACCCGCAACGCGTGAACCGCATCGCTATTCTGAACCCAACGCAATCGCGCATACCGCCGACCCGCGGCCGGGTCAGTTTGCCGCCGCTCTAGCAAACGGAATCGCGACGCCCGCGATCAGGTGCTGGCCATTTCGTGCCGCAAAGCGGCTTCCAGACGCCTCGACGAGCCATTCTCGCACGCGAGATTTATTGTGCTGCAATGCCTTTTGAGTAGGCAATGGCCTTCGATTCCACCGGCCGTGAAATTCTTGCAGATGCCATTTCTCACTGCACATTCAGACGAAACGGCGAATTGTGATGGATGCAAGGCGACACGGCACGGGCATTGCTTTTGAGCCCCCACGTCGAAAAGACTTCGACCTCGACCGCCGCACGGATGCTGGACATGAACCACGTTCCGCGGTCGTTTCCACCAAGGGTACGTCGGCTGGAAGTGTAGCCGGAGCTGGTCTGATGGCCATCCCCGGGCGAGCGCCTATGCTTTCAGCCGACTACTCTATTGGAATCGCCAGCGGCTGTTTCCACGGGCCAAAATTGCAGGCACACTCCATGTGCCGTCCGCCGCCTTACTCTTGCGTATTTGGCAATCGCCTGACATTGATTCACGGGCCGTCTTTACCACTCGTAATGCAAATTGATCGCGCCCTTGCGGTCGTGCAGCACGACAGGAATCAGTAGCTCCTTCCGACCACTTGATTCACGAATTACCGCTGCGGTTGATTGAGCTGGATCGATCCCGATCGTCCAAACGTCATCAATCCGGAAACGCCCCTGGCTCGAAAGTTCGATCTTCTTCGCCGACATCGCTCGAAAGTACCGCTTGGCGGAATCATCTGTTCCGGTCACTCGAATCGCACGCTTCAAGGTGGCTGTTTTGTCGTTGACCTTCACAGGAATCGATGCGTCTTCGACAACCAATCCGTCAATCGAATAACGGAAGATCGGACGCTGATGCTCGTCCAACCGGTAGCCGAGAAACTTGTAGCCGGCATCTCGTGCCGAAGTCGTTGGGAACGGTCGGTCGGGTTGATCCAGCACAATAAACGGAGCATACGGTGGCAGCGCAAGAATGTCGTCACCCAATGGTGGCTCGAATCCCTGACCGCGCCCTGTCCAATGCCGCGACGCATCGATAAAGGCGCCGTGCCAGATCATCGCGACATGCATGTCATTCGCATCGAACGCCAGGTTGACCCCTTCAGGATACCCGACCCCAATCGCACGCGTTCCCGCTCCTTCGATGAAGTTTCGGTAGATGATCGGTTCGGATTGGGGCTTCAATTCGATCGGTTCGCGCAACAAGCCTGATGGTACCGCCGCCTTGTCTCGATCAGACAAATAGGTCCACACGGCCTGCACCTGCAGATTGACATCGCCATTCAGCTGATCACGAATCGTTGCTTGCCCGAATGGCCAGGCGGCAGGCATGCGAGTTCCGCGGCGATACTCTTGGGGATTCAGCACGTAGCGATAGAACCAATCGAACCGCAACCGCTTGCCCATGGATGTCAGGCTGATGGCCCGAACGCCGGTCGAAGGATGCGGACCAAAGTCATGACACTTGATGCACGAGAGGGCCTGTCCACCCACCAGGTGCCGGCCAATTGCCTTGACACGATAGTCAGGTTCAACAAACTCCGCAGCGACCACCGTCTCTGGCTGCATGTCGACGGAACCGAACAAAGTGACCAGGGAATCAACGTTCTTTAAACCAAACCGAGGCATCTTGGCCTGCATGTAATTTTTGCGATCGTCGGCGCCATGATTCAGTACATCACGCAACCAATCTGGCCGCAACTTGTCGCCAACGCCTGTCAGGCTGGGTGGCAACCGTCCTTCATCACCCATTTCTTTCTGCAGCGTTTCAAAGGCACCATCGCGAGCCGGTTCAACTCCGCCCAGCCGACCTCGTTGATGACAGGCGTAGCAATTCAGTGTCGCCATCGTGCGATGAATCGTCTCGGAAGGGGCCTCGTCGGTACGGTTCTGCAGCAGATGAGCGAGCGCGGTTCGCTGGACTGACGTCAAATCAAATCGAGGGACTTTGCCGCTCACGGTCGCCGCAAGACATCCGTTCGCTGGATTGAGTTGCGCCAGTGGCCTTGCCATCAGCCGCGTCTCAACCGCCTGACTATCGATCTTCATCTGGTGGCAGGAAGCACAGCCCAGTGTGGCAAACAGTTCACGACCCCTGGTCGCCAGGTTGGTATCCAGGACAAAGGTTGGTTTATCAGGATTGGAGACAGGTTTTTGTTCGACCGGTTCAGCAAAGCAGATTCCAGCCAATGGCTGCCGACTCAGATTGCGGCTGGAAACTTGCACGTCGAGCGTCGCTTCGCCGCCGCCCTGAAAATATTCGACAATTGCCTTGTGGAAACCAGCAGCCAACATCATTCGACCCGACTTTTCCTGATGCGGGTGAACGCCGTTGTTGTCGATCACGACCTGATCATCAATGATCAGCCGGCTGCCATCGTCTGACCCAATCCAGAATCGATATTCGCCTGCGGTTGCAATCCGGACGAACGTCGTAAATCGAATGGCATAGTCGCCTGGCCGCTCTGAGACTGCCACATCGAAACCGGCGGCCTGCCCGGTTTTGACGGGCTTCAATTCGTCGAAAGCCGGCAGTTCACTCCAGTTGCCATAGGCGAGTTCAAACTTCGTATTCGGACTGAATTCTCCTTCGCGGACAAAGTGTTGAGCGATGGATCGCAGATCATCATCGCTCAGCCCCAAGGCCGGCATGCGGCCCGAGGGTCGGACTTTCAATGGATCTTTCAAGAATGCCATCAGGCTGGCCGCCGAGTACTTTTTACCCAGATCCGGCAACGCGGCCGACGTTTCCAGATTTGCCGCGTTTTCGTCGGTTCCATTATGGCAGGCCTGACAGCCCACGCGTCGAAAGACCGCTGCGCCCTTGGACGCGGCCGCCGCATCCGGCCGACCATCGGTGACCGTTCCCGTTGACGCCAGAAAATGCGTGAGTGCTTCGACAGCAGCACCGCGTTCCGATTCGGGCAGGACCCCAACCAGGTCGGGCATCGTGGTGCCTGGTTTCACCTGATGCGGATTGGCCAGATAGGTGCGCAACCATTCGACTTTGACTCGACTTCCTACCTCGTCCAGCACAGGTGCCTGTTTGGGATTGAGTTTCGCCTGCTGATCGAGGGGGACTTGATGACAAGAAGTGCAATTCAATTCGCTCAGCAGCATCCGCCCGCCGGTCACCTGATTGAGCACAATTGGTTCTTCATCCTCGTCGGTCGGCTTGGGCAAAGGAGCCGCATAGAACCGTTCAAATCCCGGAACCTTGGGATGATTCAAATCAGCCGCAAAACACGTTAAACGCGATGACAGTAGTCCGACGACTATCAGCGAACAGACCCGACGAAACACCATCACGCAAACTCCACCGGCCGGAAATCAACAACAGAAAGCTCTGGTTCGAACAATCAAGAGCCACTGATGATAGCGGCGGGACCACTGATTTCCGAGCGGCTGTCGACTTCATACGTCGACTGGCGAACCCGTTTTACATCGAAGACCGCGCCTGTTCCACCAATGAATTCGTAGCACGTTGGCTTTCTTTCCTGCGGCGAAAACGGAATGCTGAATAGCTCAACTGGTCATTCGACCACCCGTTGTGCCCGTAGCTCCGAATGTCCCAACCAATTTCCTCCGTTTCAGGCCAGGTGATCTCATGAAGCGACTGTTCTGCACCGCAATTGCTGCGGTGACTGCATTCACGTTTGTCATATCTGCCGTCAAGGCCGACGAGAAAGAAGTCTCTGCAATCGTCGACAAGGCGATCAAAGCGATGGGTGGCGAAGAAAAGCTGACCAAGGCTGCGATGCATTCGACGAAGGGCAAAGGCACCTTCATGGGCAGCGAGTTCACTGATGAAGCGGTCGTTCAAGGAATCGATCGACGGCGAGGTGAATTCGAAGGCCAGTTCGGCAAGGGAATTTTTGTCATCGACAATGACAAAGGTTGGGGAAAATTCGGTGACATGTCGTTCGATTTGGAAGGAGACATGCTGGCCAACCAGAAACGAGCCGTTTATCTGATGGTGATTCCGATGACGATTCTGCCACTCAATGGGAAAGGTTTCAAAGTCGAGGCAGCTGGCGAAGAGAAAGTGAGCGACAAGGCGGCCCTCGTGCTCAAGATCACCGGCCCCGACGGTAAGGATTTCAAACTGTCATTCGATAAGGAGAGCGGGCTGCCCGTGAAACTGGTGGCGAAAGTATCCGGTTTCGGCGGAGATGACTTCGTACAGGAATCGATCTTTACCGAATATAAGGCCTTCGACGGCATTCAGTGCGCGACGAAAATCGATTCAAAACGCGACGGCGAATCGTTCTCCAAACGTGAAATCACCGAATTCAAAATCCTCGACAAGGTCGATCCCAAGACGTTTGAAAAGCCCTGACAGCAGGTCGAGGCGTCAGATGCGAACGATCACACAGCCGAGGGCCTGCGTGCAAATCCTCAATTTGAGTGTGTCGTTCGACTGCTGGGTGCGCTTCCCCGGTTCGTCCGCTCTGCGAGATTTCTTAGAATTCGAGGGGAAAGGAAAAAAAGGCTCGTGATATTCCGGAATTGATTTCGCCTGGGTGAGTATCGGCGGTCAATCACCTGCCGGTCTCACCCATGCAATTTCCAGGAACGACACATGACAACCTCTGCGACGACTGCCGGCGTGAAGAATCAGGGACCCTGGTGGCATCGCTTTTCGATGCGGTGCTGTACGGTCTTGCTATTCATTTTGGTGTATCAAACGATCGGATTTCTGACGGATGATATCTGGCGCGTGGCTGGACCAGACTATCAGCAGTTGCAGGCGAATTCCGCAGTCGCCCCCGCGCAGGCTGCAGTGGATGCCCTGAACATCGAGATCGGCAAACTGCAACGTCTGGGCCGTGACAAACGTGTCAATCAGACCGAATTGCGCGAGATCACATCGACCTCGCAACAAACTTGGAACCAGTTGCAAGAGTTTCGCAAGCTGGCGGTGGCCAAGGGAAAAGAGCTTTCGCCATCCGAACAGCAGGCGCTCGATGATTCGCAGATGTTGTTCTTGAAGAATCAGCAAGCCGCGTTGGAACTGCAATCAGACCTGGCCGAACTGAATCGCAAAGAAGCAGCAGTGCGCGATCGACAGGACGACGCCGAGACAACCCTGCGCGTCGAACAAGCCAAAGTTCAGGAAAAATACACGGCGCTCATGAACCGCCATCAGCTTTTCCTGGGCGGCATGCAGTTGCTGGTATTGATCCCCCTGATGGTGGCAGCAGGTTATTTCTTTTACCGGTCACGTCAAAGTCGCTGGCTGCCGTTCGCACAGGCTTTTGGCACGGCCATGATCCTGAAGGTCATCGTCCTGTTGCACTCATACTTTCCCTTGGACATGTTGATCTACCCATTGGTTGGAACCGGATTGCTGGTTGTGGGCGCCATGCTGTGGGGACTGATTCACCTGGTCACGCGCCCCAATCGTCAGTGGCTCTTGAATCAGTATCGAGACGCTTATCAATCCTTCTTATGCCCGGTGTGCGATTACCCGATACGCCGAGGCCCATTGAAGTTCTTGTATTGGACCCGCAAGACGGTGAAACGGCTGCCGATTCCTCAGCAGAGCACCAGTTCCCCGGACGAGTCGTACACTTGTCCCTGCTGTGCCACGCCGCTGTTCGAAGAATGCGCCCAATGCCATCACACACGACACGCCCTGTTGCCAGCATGTGAATCCTGCGGCTCCCTGAAAGAATCTATCCCTGATTGATATTCACAAGACAACTCTGCGACAATCTGTCTGAGTCCTGAATAAGGGATACGTCCCCTCAATGGACGTTCTCGTCTGGCTTCAGAACCGGAGATTGCCATGTACCGAACCCTTCGTGTTGCGCTCGTTCTCCTGCTTTCAGCCCTCTTGATCGCCACTGATCGGCGGACATCGGCCGATGATCAAGCGGCTGTACCCAGCGGAAAGAAGTCGGAAGCCGAACAGAAGGAATTCGTCGCGAAGATCAAAGCGTTGGATGGAACGATCGAGCGAGACCTCCAGCAGCCCGGCAGTCCGATCATTGGAATCGATCTAAGCGATTCGCAGGCCCTTAAGGACCAGGACTTGAAGGTGTTGAGTTCCCTGACAAGTTTGCAGCAACTCAATCTGTCCGGAACCGGAACGTCTGATGCGGGATTGAAGCATCTGTCGAGACTCACGAACCTGACACACCTGTATCTGATCGGAACAAAAATCACTGATGCCGGCCTGAAGGAGCTGACAGGGCTGCAGAAACTGGAAGAACTTCGCTTTGGCAATACAGGAATTACCGATGCGGGGCTGAAGGACGTTGCAAAACTGAAGAACTTGAAGATGGTCGGTCTGCTCAACACGGCAACAACCGACGCGGGCTTGAAAGAATTCAGCGCGGCCCTTCCCAATATGAGACATAACGGTGGTCCTGATGACGGTGGAGGTAACGGACTTTTCGACACCGTTGTGGGTGTGGTCGGCGCACTTGTGGGCAATCAAGGCGGTGCCGCTCAAGGCGGCGGTCAGCGGACAGACCCCAATTTTGACGTCTCCGTCGCACAACCTGCCTACACCAAGACTCATCCTTCGGTCTTATTTGACGAGGCACATCAGAACTTTCATACCGCTTCGGGCCGATACAAAGTGTTTGCTGAACTGATTACGAATGACGGTTATCGACTCACTCCAAACAAAGATCCGCTCACGGCGGAGCGGCTGGCTGGCTATAAGGTGTTGGTCAGCGCCAATGCAACCGCCAGTGAGGCAGCCAACAAGTCCGCATTTACGGCGGCTGAGTGCGACACTATCGAGAGATGGGTCAAAGAGGGCGGCTCTCTGCTGCTGATCACCGATCACGAGCCGTTCGCGTCGGGATCAAACGAACTCGGAAAGCGCTTCGGCATCGACATGAGTCTGGATGTCGCGACCGATCCCGTGAACGATTCCGACCGAGGCCTGCTTTTCGCGCGGGAGAAGAACCAGATCGGAGACCACTCGATCATGACAGGGCGAGACAAGTCCGAACAGGTGAATCGAGTCCTGACGTTTACAGGGCAATCGCTAAAAGGACCGGCAGGCAGCGTGGCGTTGTTGAAGTTCGCTAATACGGCATTGCACCAGTCCAGAACTGGTAAGGGTTCTTCCGCGGCCGGCCGCAGCCAGGGTCTGGCATTGAAACACGGCAAGGGTCGTGTCGTCGTGATGGGCGAAGCGGCGCAGTTGTCAGCACAAGTCTTCGGCACCCCTCCCATCCCGATGGGCATGAATGTCCCGAACTGCGACAACCGAAAAATGGCATTGAACGTGATGCACTGGCTGTCAGAGCTGACCGATTGACTCTATTCGCCGCTGCGTCGTCCAATTGGACGCAGATGTAACATGACGACGAATCGCTGGATTTGAGTCAATCAGTATGAGACTAACCTACACGCTGGAGGGCAGCACAGTGATTCACTTTCGATGATTGTGAAACTGGACCGAAGCTGGTTAAGAAGTAGCACAATCTTCAATGCCTCATTCGCAAGATCGATCAAAGTCACTCAAACATTCACTTCATGATTTTCCGGGGGCCTGTGAAAGCAACCATCTTTGGATTTGTTGGTGGCATGAATTGGAGCAGTCATCTGGGGGGGCGATTGCGTATTTCGCTCACAGCGAGGTGGGGTACGTCGCTTGGGGGATCGGTGGACTGGTGGGCTTTTGCGTTCAGGCCGCAGCCGACGACCTCGATGACGGATTCGCTGGCATGATCGCGGCCGGGATTTCAGTGCTGTCGATTCTCGCCGGCAAAGCCCTCGCCGCGATCTTCCTCGTGAACTGGGCGATCCAGCAAGGCCAGGTGCCTGGTGGCGCGATCGGCGATCACTATTGGACTGCGGTGGGAGCCGCATTCAAATTGAGTTTTGGGGTGCTTGATATTGTGTTTTTCTTGCTGGCGGTCGCGACGGCCTATCGGATCGGGTCGAATACTCAAGACAACTGATTCAGGAACTACGTTGCCGTGTTCAGTGTCCTCTCGGGCGTCTGAGGTCAGGGCTTCCCACCCGCCACTTCGTCCCTTCGCCACACTCAATGAAAATCCAGGTGCATTGAACTGCTCAATGATCGACGAATAAAGGCTTGGTTCGGCGACCAATTGGGTTTAGCATAGTGATATGGAAAAACCTGCAAATACTCTTGCCGAAGTGAAGGTCCAGGTGGCCCTGGATTTCGCGGCAGAGTGTCATCGGTATCAGTGGCGGAAGGGAACGGGGACGCCCTATCTGGTCCATGTCTTGAATGTCAACAATCGGCTGGCTATCTGGGGCCTGCTGAAGGACAAGCACACAGACCTGTGGTGTGCCAGCCTGTTGCACGACACAATCGAAGACAGCAGCGCAACAATCGACGATCTCGTCGACAAATTCAGTGAAACGGTCGCACGAATTGTTAATGAGTTGACGTTTCGAGACCGCCAGATTGATGAATCGAGTCGCCAATACGCCGCCGCGAAAAGCCAGTATCTGAGCACATTTGGCTCTAGCAGTATTGAAGCGTTGGTCATCAAAGTTGCCGATCGGCTGTGCAATGTCGAAGACTATTTGGCAGATGACGCGAAGTACGCTGTGAAATACTGGGAGAAAGCGGATCCGCTGTTCCAAGCCATGAACCGCCGACAGCCGGAGATCGAGAAGTCCTTCGGCAAAACGATCGCGGCGAAATTGGTTGCTGACCATCGCGCGGTGCAGCACAGAATTGAAACGGTGAGGACAGCCTGAACACTGGGTAGGTCGCAGTGTTGGCATCTTGCCCGAAACTATGCGACACCAATCGCGGTCAGTAGCGCCGCACCGATCGCGCGATTCTGATCGTAGGTTAGTCTTGATTGTGCCAGGTGGAAACTGTTGGGACGGTCGCGTGACTGGATGATTGCCGCAGACAGCGGTTCGCTCACCGCTGGATCTGCGTAACTCGTCAACACAGATTGGACGAGATCTGCGTAAATTTCCTCTGGGAACCATTTCGCCGCTGAAAAGATCATGGCGCGCAAATCATCCGCGTGCCGCCACGTGGCGGGCTGAGTTTCGTCATGAGCCATATCGAAATCGAACCACGTTGCCTGATCGAGCTTCCGAGTGACGATGACATTTCTGACGGTGGCGTCACCGTGGCTGAACGGTCGTTGTCGTCCATCGGGCCACCGGACTGACAATTGATGAAGTCGATGGAGTGCTGCTGCGGCAAGTCGAACGGCCTGCAACTTCAGTGACGCTGGATGCATTGGTGCAGCCAGGAAATTCGCCAGCACTCGACCACGCCACAAAGGAATCTGCACCCTGTCCTGCTTGTCCGCCAGCAGGACGGATCCATATGCCCTGCGATAGACTTCGCATTCCCACTGTCGCCATGCTTGATTCGTCAGAACGCGCGCGCTCAGGCCGATCTGACGCAAATAGGCATTGCCGACGGCGATCAGTAACGGAGCGTACCAGCGGCGGCCTTTCGCAATGAAAAAACAACCGTCGACACGATCAATGCGAAGCGAGTTCAGGCGGACACAATCAAGACTCCTGCCCCATTCCAGCACAACGCGATGGCGCCAGCGTGAGACCCAGTCCATTCGTCTTGCCCGTGCGAAAAAGACAACCACTCAAGTCAGCGCATGCAGCTGACAGTCACTTCAGTTCCTGAATGGCAGTGGCATTCTGCCGAATCGTGTGGGGATAGTGAATGCGTCCTCGACCGTCGAGGATCGCCCAGACATATTTGATGAACAGTCGCGCATAGCCAAACCGGACCAGTTCCATCCGGCGGCTGGACGTTCGAGCGACAATCGATCGCAAGTAGACGAATTCGCGTGGACACGCGCGATAGACACCTGCCAGAATCGGCCATTCTTCGCCGATCGCGACAGCTTCATTGAACGGCCCGAATTGCTCAAACGCCGCCCGAGTGCAGAACATGAACGCCGGCATCGCTTTGGCATAGGGCAGCGGCAGATATCGGACCGAATTCCAAAAGAGCCACCAGCAATGTGCTCGAAAACCGGTGTGACGAGCTCCCAGCTTCGTGATCCCTGCGCTGACCAGCTGCTGTCGAGATCGTTCCACGACCTGTTGCAGTGCATGGTCAGGAATTGTCGTGTCGGCGTCCAAGAAAAACAGCAGATCTCCATTGGAATGATGAGCACCTTGGTTTCGCGCCGCTGCGGCACCCGGTCGGTGGCAGTCGATGATTCTGACGGGGATCGACGTCGATTCAATCGCCTCACGCGTACGATCCGTGCTGCCGTTATCGGCGACGATGATTTCCGCGGCAACGTCAGATGGCAACCGCGTAATTGCGCTCAGCACACTTTGCAACGTCGGGACAATCAATGCCTCTTCGTTCAGTGCCGGTATCACGACAGACACAATCAATGACATGGTTGGCTGGCCTCCAGGACATACAGGTCTCGACTGATCAACCAAGAAAATCGATCGAATCGACGAGTGGCCACGATCCGAAATCCCGCCGACTGACAAACTCGCTCAAAACTTTGCCGGGTAAAGTATTGAACCGGCCGCAGGGCGTTTTGCGTGGCAGCGATCAGTCGCAGTCGGCGAGTGATGTCAAAAGCCAGGCGGCCCGAAAGAAACTCCCAGGTCCGAAGCCAACAGCGGCCGATCGGGCTTGCGTAGGTCGATTGCACGATCAGCACCCGGCCGTGCGTCACTCGCCGGATTTCTGACAGCAAGCTGACCGGATCGGGAACATACTGCAGCACGAACAGCACGATCACGGCCGAAAAGGCTGCTGGCTCGAACGGCAGGATGTGCCCATCAAACAGGATCGGTCCCGGTCCCACACAGTGGATATCAACGACGTCGGCCTCAAGGATATCGAGTGAAATGCAATTCGTCAGTTGGAGTGCGTTGTGCCCGGTTCCCGAACCCAGGTCCAGAATTCGACCGCGATCTGGTAGATCCGGCAACACGAATTGAACCAACCGCTGCGCTCGACGATCGAGCAGACCATTCAGAAATCGATTCACGCAACGGCTTCCTTGCACGATGGTCGAGACAGCGTGCTGGGCAGAACCGGAACACGCCCCTCGGCGAGCCAGTGTTTCACGACTCCGACAATCCGCGGCAAATATCCGCGAGAAACATCAATCGGGTGAATCGCGACACCTGGCAGGGACTTCGGCGAGTATCTGTGCTGAATTTGCCCGATCCATTCGGCGACGAGCCCTAAAGCGGCAAATCGACCGACGTCCCACGTCAACGTCGACAACGGAATGGAATAGCCATCGGCCCACCTCATCTCTCGATATCCGATCAAAAAGTCGATGTCCATACGTTGGAGTAATTCACAATCGATCGGCCCACGTTGCCACGCGGGTGGCACGAACCCCGCGACTCGACGGCCGAGTAAGCCTTGCAGTCGATCTTTCCCAATCATCAGCCGTCGGCAGGCGTCGCTGGCAGTCAGGCCAGCGAACTCATCACTACCTCGCGTAACGAGCGAAATCAGCCCGCCACCGGATTCGCGTTGATGAGTCCAGCCATGCAGCAGGATCTCGCCAAAGTGGTCTATCAAGGATTCGCAGAACTGAGCATCTTCAATCGCACGGCCGCGCCAATTCGGAACAACGGCCGCAGCCACACGTTGACCAAGCATCGGATTCAGGGCACCAATGATCTCAAGAGTTTCCTGTTCAAACAAAGAGCACACATCGTGCACAACAACAAGAAATGGCCTTGGGTCTGATCCGTGGAGATCAGTCAGGAGCACATGAGGCTTCATCGCTTGTCTTCTGGTCGGATAATACTTTGTAAAACAAAGTTATTATGCGCAAGAGACGACGTGAACGCAACCAAGCAGGATTGATTCCGTGTTTCGAGCTTGGCGCGACGGGCTCAGTCTGACGTTACTTCAGTTTTAGTTTTTCGTTGATCAACGCAGCCAGCGCGTCGTCGCAGGCCTTTTGGCCGGCAACGGGGCCCATATTTGTCGCTGCGAAGATCGCGACATCCCGTTTTGGCGCGATCACGACGACCGCCATCCACATCGTATTGCTGCCGGAATGAATCAGGACGTCACCGTTCGCCCAGGGTCTGGACACCACGATCCAGCCCATGGCATAGTCTTCGCCATCAGCGGGCGTTTGCAGCGTAATGAATGTCTCGCGGCTGAGCAGTTCCATATTTTCCGGGTTCGATTTCTGCGAGGCGGCGCGCAGGTGGAGCGCGATAAACCGCGACCAGTCTGCCACAGAACAGTGCACCGTTCCGGCCGGCCCCAAGACCGGAGGATTGTCCTTCTGAAATGGAATTGGAAACAACCCTCCATGACCCCAGGGTTGGTCTACTTTGCCCTTTTCACCGGGAGGGCCGAATCCCGCAGTCGTCATCTGCAATGGATCAAACAATCGACTCTTGATCAATTCTTCCCAGGGTTTGCCAGTCACTGTCTCGGCCATATGCCCTGCAATGATGTACCCCAGATTCGAATAATGAAATGTCGTGCCAGGCGCGTGAAGTGGCGCCACGGCCAGGACCTTGCGAGCAAGTCTTTCTCGCTGGTCCATCAAGGGGTCCGCAGGTTCGGTATAGGCTGCATTGGCGGGCACGCCCGCTCGATGAGTCAACAACTGGCGGATTGTAACCTGTCGAAAGTCTTCATGGATTTCCTCTTTCCATTCCGCAAAGACATCCTGTAGCGTCGAATCCCATGATAATCGCTTTTCTTCGACAAGAGTCGCAATCAGGGTCGCCGTCATGGCTTTCGTATCTGATCCAAGATGGACCAGGTCGTTGACCGTCATCTTTTCGGGCGACCAGAACTTTCGGATCCCCGTCACGCCAGCACTGACAATCCCATTGGCATCCACAATGCCAGCGATCAATCCGGGAACCTTGTGCGTTTCACAAATCGGAACCAGTAACGCTTCGATTGATGGATCGGAAGTCAGCGCTGGTTGGCCGGTTTGATCTGGTTGAGCCTCGTCAGCCCGCGCCGCCATCGTCGTCGATGCGACCCACATCGTGACAGCGAACAGAGCCAACCCGAAGGCAAGGTGATTTTTCATCATTGGCAATCCGTCCTGAATCGACACACACGACCAAGCTTACGGCATCAACAGCATGACGCAGATCACGCCGCGAAACAAACGTGCCAGCCGGCCGCCTGGCAGCCGGTTCGTAGCATGCAATGCGAAGCTCTGCGAAAATCGGCCGGATGTGAAATGGGATTATTTGTTCGTCCATCAGTGCCGAACCGCTCAACGAAATCGGCGGATGACGCACGAAAGAGGGTTAATGAACTCACGCGTAACAGTGACACCTTCCAAGTTGTTTGTCGTCAGACTAGAGTCAGCCGCGAGAATGGTGCTATTCCTGTCAACAATACGTCAAATTGAAAGTGACTTGCGAAGATGCCAGCAGCCGCCGACGGCGCTATTCCGCTTGATCGACCTGCCTTCATGGTGGTTCTGGGCTTGCTGCCTCCGTATGAACTTGAAGACATCAAGGCGGCGTACCGAGCCAAGGCACTGGTGGCCCATCCCGACAAAGGCGGTGATCCGGCGGACTTCATGCGTCTGAAGGATGCGTATGACCAGGCCGTTGAGTACTCCAAATTCCACGGCAGCCGGCGAGCGTGGATCGCGGCACAGGTTGAACAGTATGTGCGGCAGGAAGAAGTGATCGCAGAAGTTTTGCGACGGGGAGGCCGTGTCGAGATCGAGCGGCTCGATTGGATCGAGAAATCGTGGGGGGAAGGCTTTTCGCATCTGGCCGATCGACTGCGCCATATCTATGTGCGGGGGATGACCGACGGTGACACGTTTCTGGAATTCCTGGCGACCCAGCGACCTCCGTATTTAGTGGGGCTGGATGTGTCAGGCAGCCGTGTCTCGGGTCCTGGCCTGCGTCGTCTGGCCGACTTCGAAATCTTGCGTTGGCTGGATGTGAGCGGGACGAATGTCGATCGAGCGACGCTACAAGCTCTACTCAGCAACTTACCATCACTGGAAAGACTGAACGTCCGCAAGACGCGCCTGGGTTGGCTGGGCCGATGGAAACTTCGACGTCCTCAATTGCGCGTCGTGACCGACGCTCCGCCGGACGTAACGCCAGGGACTGGAACGGTTGATTTACGTCATTCCATCTGGCAAGTCTAGTGTGTGTCGCACGGAGGTGTCGCGTTGAAACATGCGTTAGACGCTATGATTTTAGACTCGCCAGACGCCACACGTAAAATTGGCTACGTTCTACTAAATCGGCATTTGCCGCAGATCGACCCGGCGCGGTCAAATCGTAGCACACAACAGCAAAAGCCTGACGACCACGTATTGGTGATTGTCAGGCTTTGCGACTGAACACTCAGATTGTCGCTACCGGCACCATCTAGTTCGCAGCAGTGCCCGTAATCTTTCGTCGGCGAACCAGCCGAGTTCCGAAGAATCCGATTACGCCCACAGCCATCAAACCGAGACTCGACGGTTCCGGAACGGTACTCGGCGCCACAAAAGTAAAGTCGTCGGCAACCCAGTTGTCCGCAAAATCGCGCGGCTCGTGACGGGTAATCACATACCCCGTGATCCCATGCAAATTCAAGAACTCACTTGTATCAACCTTTTCCAACGGACTCGCTTCTTCGAGCCCATTGTGGCTGCCAAAATTCGGCAGATCGACGACCTTCGTCGCGATCTCGTTGGCGCCGCTCATCACATGAATCGTGATCTGATCGGCTCCGCCACCGAATCCGAAGTATTCGTTTCGTCCCCAGAACGAACTGGTCAGAACCATGTTGGTCGTGATGGAGACTGATGCGGCCCCACCAGAATTGCTCACTCCATAATTGCCGTGTACGTTGCCGAACAGTGGATCGATTCCGATCCCGCCGACAGATCCAGAGCTGGAATACTGGTTCCCGAAAACGGAGAACTCGCCCCAGGTAATCCCTTCGTAGACGGCGCTACTATTGTTCGCAAAAAAGAGACCCTGCGAGGCATCCAATGGAGGCGGACTTGGCAGGTTTTCGAATGTGACCAATTCGGCCATGGCGAGAGAAGGAGTCATCGCGAGCAAACAAATCATCCACCGCATATTCAAACCTTTGTATGAAGTGCGGCCCGCAAGATGGCAGGGATGTTAATCATCGATCCGATTGCTGAGAAGCGCAAGATTGTGGAAAGGTGAAAAATTAACAATATCAAAATAAGTTGATATTGATGAAATAAGAAGCTGCACCACAGCGGCGCTCCTCAAGAGTTGCCTGACCGGCGGCATTCGTGCATCCTGTATTTAACAAAGCGTAAAGAAATGTTGCGATTGCGAGGTTGTCGATGTCGGCCTCAAACTTCAAGGATCATTTTTCCAGTGGATCGGCGGGATACGCGGCACATCGTCCCACTTATCCCATCAAACTGGTTGACGAATTAGCCAGGATCAGTCCCGGCACTCGACTGGCACTCGACTGCGGTTGCGGCACCGGGCAACTGTCGACGTTACTCGCCCAGCGTTTCGATCAGGTCGTCGCCACCGATGCCAGTGCAGCACAGATCGCTAGTGCACAGCCGCATGACCGGGTCGCCTATCACACAGCCGCGGCCGAAGACAGCGGAATGCCGGATGCCAGTGTCGATTTAATTTCTGTCGCCCAGGCGGCGCATTGGCTCGATCTCGACAAGTTCTACGCTGAAGTTCGCCGTGTCGCGCTCCCGAACGCAGCGATCGCGTTGATCACCTATGGTCTGATGCATATTGATGGCGCTGTGGAGCGAGTCTTACAGAGATTCTACTTCGAGACGATCGCCCCATACTGGCCTCCCGAACGACGGCTAGTCGAAGACGGCTACCGCAGCCTGCCATTTCCCTTCCACGAGGCGAAACTTCCTAGTCTGACAATCGAAGTTGACTGGAACTGCGACGACCTGATCGGGTACGTCAACACGTGGTCCGCCGTGAAAGCGGCGGAAAAGGCCGTGGGCACTGAACTCATGGCGCAGTTCACCGACGAACTGCGCCGCACGTGGGGAGACTTGGTACTCAGACGACACGTGACGTGGCCACTCTCCGCACGCGTGGGTCATGTCTAGACCTGTTCGTTGAGAAATCAGTCGGGCATTGGCCAATGAGGATTCCAGGCCACTTCCCACAGGTGTCCATCCGGATCTTGGAAGTAGCCGGCGTAGCCGCCCCAGAAGGTGTCTTGAGGATCCTTCACGACGGTTGCACCACATTGGCGTGCATGTTGGACCGTGTCGTTCACAGCCTGCCTGGATGCGACATTGTGCCCCAGCGACATTTCGGTGGAACTGCGCGGTCCCGTCGGAATGTGCGCATCTTTCGCCAGAAACACTCGACCGTACAACGCCAGTTTCAGACCGGTCTGCAAATCAAAGAACGCCACCTGGCCGTTCTCGTCAGTTGCCTCACCCAGAATGCCTTCGGTCGAGAATCCCAATCCGTCGCGATAAAAGGCAACAGAGCGCGCTACATCGTCAACGCCCAGCGTGATCACAGTGATTCTTGGTTTCATACCACTCCTCGACTTCCGTTGGTGTGTCGGACATCTCGCGGAGCTTACTGTGACGTGAAAACGGACTCTTGGAAAAAACGGACATCGACGCAAATCACTGCTTGATGAAGAACGTCGGCCGTTGACCGGCAAACTCACGAAAATCTCGATTCATGTGCGCCTGATCGAAGTATCCGCAATCAACGGCAAGGCGCGCCAGGTTGATCTCTCCCCCGCGCAGTGCCTGTACGGCTCGCCGAAACCGCAGGATTCGAGACAATTTCTTGGGTGGAAGACCCGCATGGCGGATACTCGTTCGTCGCAGTTGACGTTCACCGATCTTGGCTGCATCCGCAATGTCGTTTGCCTCGACCTGACGGTGACCGGTCAATTCACCCACAACATGACGTACAAGCTTGATCGTGCTCAACGAAAACAGACTTTGAGTCAGATCGGCCGTGATCGCTTCCGTTCGGCGGTTCCGGCGAAACGCGCTGACCAGGTCTTCGGCCAATGAACCCGATACCAATTGAATAGGCACCGATTGATCATTCAGCTTCGAGATATCGCTGGCCAGACAGATGCCTGCCATCCCCGGATTGAAACGCACACCTAGAATCGACTGTCCGGCAGACAGATCGACTAGGTGTGGACGTGTCATCACGCCGACAACGCGTGCATCGGTCAATTGATGACGATCCCTGTAAAACAGCAGGTCCACACAACCGTCGGGCAAGACGCGCCGCTGATGGTTGGTTTGAATGTCACTCGTCCAAAAGCATTCGACGAAAGGGGCGAGGGATGGTTCTGGCTGGTGTTCCTGATACATGCAACCGATCCCGTTCGATCCGTATTACAGTTCGTTACAAAAACTCTTCATCGTTGCCGCAATATTAGCAACACGAGCCTCACCCAAGACCGATCAGGGCTTGATCGTGATTCTTGGTGTTGGCTTCGTTGACTCGGTCCAATCCAGTTTCGATGTCAGTTTCACTTGAACTGTTCGAGTTTCACCATCACGAAGCGTGAGACGCCGCGCAGCAGGTCCGCTTGACGTCGTCACAGTCAACTCAATCTCTTCACCGGGAAGAACGAAGTGCATGATCGCACCGTCCAGGATTCCGCGCGCCATGAGCGATTCTGAGGATTCAAAGATTCCGCCTGCCTCGCGGACTTCGTCATCTCGTACGTACCTGGCCCGAACGGAAGGGCCTTCACTCGATGATTCCTCTTTCAGTGCGACAGGCATTCCTTCGGCATCGACAACGACAACTTTCAGTGTGGTCGGCTGATAGCGGTAAATCGTCACATCGATTTGATCCTGATCAAATCTCGGCGAGCGAATGGATTTGCCGAACAACCTCGGCCCCGATCCAATCTGGAAGTGCTGAACGTATTCTGAAGGTTGAAAGACGATGTCCCTCAGATCGCGAGGAACTTTGATCGAATACGTTTTTGCATCAAGCTCGACGATATTGGGCACGCGCGTCCACGCCTGATCTGGCAGCTGCCCTTTGACCGTGACGGACGGTATCCCGGCGAAATGAGAGATCCACCCGAGCGCAATCTTTTGCTGTTCTTCAGCGTTACCCTGAAAGAAAGGCTGTGGTGCCTGATCAGGCATCTGCTTCTCTCGTTCGCGCTGGGCTTTCTCCTGTGTCAGACGCCAGAACAAGGGATCGAGCACATGCGGCAATTCCCCTTCCGATACCGGTGGGACGCTGGAGGTCAAAGTGAAATTGAGTCTTGTGGCAGATGCAGGCCGCTGAATCAGGTCTGCAATCGGCTCGCCTGATTTCACTCGGAAAAGGATCGGCAGGTAGAGATCAACTGGCGGTCCGATCAGTGCGGCGTCTCCACTGTCGGACGATTTCATCGACCCGACCACAGCCTGGTATTCACCGGGAGCCAACGCGTCGGTCGCAAACCAGCCATTCGCATCTGTTGTGTAGATAAAATTGGGCTGCGCGGATTCATCCGGAAACGACGGTGTGGTCACACGGACTGAAGCGAGAGGCTTGCCGGCAGCATCCAGCACCTGACCCCGGACTCTGACACCTTCCACGGCACGAATGTCCCCGAGATCCGTCTGATCAGGTTTCACAACTGTATAGTTCCGGCCAAATTCCGCCGTGCGAAACTCGAGTTTGACCTTCTGTTTTGAGGGAACGTTAAAGGAAAAACGTCCTTCTTCATCAGTCTTGGGAAACCCGGTCGTCACGTGGAGACCCATCATGTTATTGCAATAGATCGAGACCTTGTGGAGTGGTTGGCCGTCCTTGCTGAACAGACGTCCCGACAGTGTCCGCGCCGGTTGGAGGGCAAGCTGTTGAATTCGCGACACGGCACGAGCATCGCCGGCGCCCGGGGCTGTTCCTTGCTTCAGGACAATTCCATCGGCATCCACGAACCCCAACTCCACCAGGTTGGAATGTGATTGACTGTCAAACAGTTCACTGTATCCCTCACGAGTCACATGAATGCGATAGTCGGCCCGGAATCCGTCCTTAAACCCGGACAACAGCTTTTGAGGAATCCGCATCGCGAAGCGTCCCTCGGCATCTGTCACGAGGTTGTAGGCACACAGAGTTTGGAATGATTGATTGCCCAGGGCCGCGATCTCGACGCGCGCTGTTGCCCCCGCAACGGGCTGTTTTGTCTCGGCATCTCGGACCACGCACGGCAGCGTCAGATACTCCACCTCCGCGTCAGCCAGAGCCGATCGATACGCGGACGTCTCACTTTGCCATCCGACATCATCCTGGCGTGCTTGGTCTTCGGCAATCGCGACGAATTGTCCCAAGACCTCGACTTCCTTTGGGTCGCCGGACGTGACTCGTAAAGACAATGATCCGGTCTGCAGCTTTGGCTGAGAGATCAAGCCCGTATCGACTTCGACGCTCAGACGGTGTTCACCCAAATCCACAGCAACGCCTGCCTGGCCAGGTGGCATCAGTCCAAACCCGACATCGATTTTCGACGACAAGACAATCGATGCAACTCCGATCAGGACGGGTTCGCGCGGCTGAAGTATCAACGCCTTTTGTGGTACCTCGATCCCTGAGTTTTGGAGTGGAGAAACAGGCACGGGGGTCTGGGATGAGTCCACCAGACGTGGATTCCACGACACCAGTAACGGCAGTCGAGGTGCAGGGGTGCGCTGATCATTTTTGTCACGAAACTGTTGCCACGAAAAGTTGCGAGGCTGGTCACCAACGTTGCGAACGAACACTTTGACAGGTACCGATTCGCCGACGGTTCGTTGCCAGTTGTCTTTCGGTCCGGGTGACCTGAACGCCAGTCCGGCCTGAAGTCCATCGATGACCGGTCCCCACGAGGCGCCGGCGACTCTGTCGTTTGCCTGCTCAACACGAAGAGCGTCGGCGGTCGTCAAGCGGTACACATCGAGATCCAGCGTTCCTTGATTCCGCTTGATCACCTGGAAGATGGCCAGGTGTCCTTCCGCCGTCTGTACGGCAACGCAACGCGTTTCGTCGAAATGCACAACGACACGTCCCTGTTCTTCCAATATTCGGCGCAGCTCTGATGTCGGTACGGTCACCGCTGTTTCAAGATTGTGCTGATCCAGATGGACAAGTTTTGCGCCCCGAAACGCGACCCATTGTTGAGTGGCTTCGGACCAGGCGAAATCGCCGTATCCAAGAATTCGTAACCCTCGATCCTGATGCAGGCAACTGAGCCCCGGCCTGGACATCGCACTTGAATTGATGATCTGCATCCGACCGATATCGACCACCCGCAAGTCGAGCGCTCGATCGAACGCCGGCAAATTGATTCGAGCCTTGGCAAAAACCTCAGAGCGGTCCTCACCCAGCACGGATGACTCAACCAGATTGCTCGTCAGCGCGAGGCAAAAAATCGCTGCCAAGATCCATCTGAACATGATTCTTGTCTCATATCGTCCAAGCCAGAGCGGAACAAACCTGGTCACTCGCCGAAAAAACAGTCACGATCGGATAACAGGTCGCCACCCGTTTAGACAGGGCGAAGGTTCTTTGGCCGTGATCCCGATGACAACTTTCTTCGTTCGCATCTATTATGGCCGAATACTTCTCTATTCGAGGGACGAAATCAAGCTTCCCCGAGTTGCTGCTGATCGCCATCGATTGATTGACCCAGAGGATCTTATGTGGACTGATGCCGAATCGGAAATCCAACAGCAGTTGGACGCTGAAGAACACTTGCTGTGGTGTGGTAAGCCGCGGGATGGAATTCGTTTCCGTCTGAATGATGTCTTTTTGATTCCATTCAGCCTGGTGTGGTGTGGATTTGCCATCTTCTGGGAGATTATGGCGTTGACTGCAATCGCCAAGGCGCATGGTCCCGCAGGGGCCGTCTTTCCACTTTTCGGCATACCATTCGTCTTACTAGGTCTCTATTTTGTGTTTGGACGATTCCTCGTCGAAGCAAAATCTCGCGAACGGATGACGTACGCCGTCACAGACCAAAGAGTTATTATCATCAAAAGCTTCTTCGGACGAACGATCAAATCGCTCAGCCTGAAGACCTTGAGTGATGTCTCATTGACGGAACACTCGGATGGAAGCGGAATCATCACGTTTGGTCCGAACAGTCCGTGGGTGCCCTGGTTCGCGCAGAGTTCCTGGCCGGGCACCCAGCAGCTTTCCCCACCCTCATTTGACTTGATTGAACACGCAAAGGAGGTCTATGACCTGGTTCGGCAGGCACAAAAGAATGCCACCTGAAGAAGTCAGGCATCAAGGATATCCAGTCCGGTGAAGTCTGGTTCTGGACTTTGCTCACCGAGCCTTGATCGGCGTCGATTTGCTGTCTTTCGCCGGTGCCCAGAAACGTGCTCGTCAGGTACCCCGAGAGTCTCTGACCAGGTACAGCATCCAGAGATACGTACCGATTCCGATCAACAGAGCCACCCAGTCCAGGTCGTGCTTCAGCAAGGTGTCGTACAGGCCATGCAGGATCATCGAGATCGAGATGTAGTACAACAATCCCAGGACGACATTGCCCCATTCATCCGCATCGAGAAAATCCTGATTGCGGTACATCATCAAAGCGACGCTTCCTGACCACATCGCATGCAATGAGACGCACGAGACAAATCGAACCACATAAATCAGCCCTTGGCTGGCTCCGTTGTACATGTCGCCGGAATACATGATTCCTTCCGACACACCGAAACCAATTCCGCTGGCGAGCCCCGTCAGACACGCGCCGCGCCAGCCTGTCTTTCGAGCGGTCCGCAAATAGTGCCAGATGGGCAGTGATTTACACAGCTCTTCGCACAACCCGACGCCAACGGTGAAGCCAAAGAAGCTACCCCAGAAACCGATGCTCGGATCTTCGGCACAGCGATACGAGAATCCGATCAGCTGAAGGATCAAGAAAATCAGGACACCGACGCCGCGACCGCGAACAATGTATCCACCCGAAGCGTGCGCGATCGATTGAAACATTAACAGCATCACAATGCCGATTGTTCCAGTAAACAGGCCCACTCGCAGCAGGCGAAAAGTTCGCCTGCGAGTCCCCGGAAACATTCCGAATAACAATCCCAGGTATGCGCCTGCACTGACGGCACCAAACACCCAATGGACCAACGAATCCCGTGCGAGCAGAGCGCCTTCGATCTTGTGGTCGGGTAGCCCGTTCAATGAATCCAATAAATCAGAGACCGACTCGAACTCTCCGTCGAGAGGCGTAATCTCAGGATGGGACTCAAATGTTCGATTCAGTCGATCGAGCATCGAATCTTGAGGCCATAACATGGACAGAGCGAGTGGTAACAGGGCCAGCAAGTAGATCCAGTGATATCGGAATGGCTGCCCCTCATCCGGATCCGCAGCAGGGACCTTGACAGCCGAGGCTTTGGATTTTTTCTTCCGCTGCTGTGCCTCTTCCTCCTCGGCTTCGCGCTCGGCGCGTTTCGCATCCAGTTGCGCCTTTCGGGCTGCCGTCCGTTCTTTTCGAGCACGTGGGTCTTCTAATTCATCCGAATTCAACCAGTCGCCGGCAAACGGATCGTCGGATGCCGCTTCGTCATCGACCGACGGCGATGATGAAGCAGTCAAATCAAGCAGTTTCGATGGACTCTCTTCCGGCAGCTCTTCAGGGGCAGTAATTCTGACGACGGCCTGGCAACCGGGGCATTTGATCTTGCGACCGGCCAGTTCATCAGGCGCTTTCAGCTTCTTGCCGCATTGATCGCATTTGAACGAAATCGCCACATCGAACTCCGACAGGCCGATCTGCCGTCAATGTCCGTAGCCCGACCGCACGTGCAGAAATACAGAATCGTGGCCCGGAACAATGGATCGGAATAGGTTCCAGTCAAGGTCCGTATTTCTAACCTGATTCCGCATGGGTCACAACCAGATTCTGAGGCAGACTCAGGCGATCACGTCCTTGATCACGTTGGCGGCCTCAATACCGGTCAGGCGGAAATCGAGACCCGCGTGACGGTAGGTCAGCTTCTGATGATCGAAGCCCATCAAGTGCAGCATCGTCGCGTGCAGATCGTGCACATGGACACGATTTTCCACGGCGCGGTATCCAAATTCGTCGGTTGAGCCGTAAGCAATCCCGCCACGAACTCCCCCACCCGCCATCCAGACGGAAAAACCGTGGTGGTTGTGGTCGCGCCCGGTCGGATTACCGCCGCCAATCGGAATTTCGACAGCGGGAGTGCGACCAAATTCTCCACCGCAGATAATCAACGTCTCATCGAGTAATCCTCGTTCGGCCAGGTCCGTGATCAGGGCGGCGATCGGACCGTCGCATTCGTTACCTAATTTGCGATGTTCTTCAGCGAGATTGCCGTGCGAGTCCCACGGCTGGACGTCGCCGTGATAGCACTGCACAACACGCACGCCTCGTTCGATCAGCCGTCGCGCGATCAGCATCTGTCGACCATGAACTGTTTCGGCCTTGTACAGATCTTGCGTTGCTTTGGATTCCTTGGAAACGTCGAGCGCATCGGTTGCTTCCATTTGCATGCGGTACGCCAGTTCAAACGATTGAATGCGTGCCTCAAGGTTCGGGTCTTCGTGGCGGCTGGCCTGATGTTGTCGATTCAGGCTGGCCAGCAGATCCAACTGACGCCGCTGATCCGCCTGAGAGGTGCGCGGGCTTTGAATGTTCGCAATCAGTTCAGTCACCTTCGCTTTGCGCGTGTCCAGGTACGTTCCCTGGTAGATTCCCGGCAGGAACGCACTGCGCCAATTCGAAGAATCCGCAACAGGCAGCCCGGGGCACAGCGTGACGAAACCCGGCAGATTCTCGTTTTCGCAGCCTAAACCGTACGTTAGCCACGAGCCGTAGCTGGGACGCGACAACCGTTCGTCGCCGGTATTCATCAGCCGCATACTTTGTTCGTGATTGGGCGTATTCGCGTACATCGACCGAATGACGCAGATCCGGTCCGCGTGTTGGCTGGCGGTCTTTTGAAAGATCTCGCTGCACCATAAACCGCTCTGGCCATACTGAGCAAATTGGAACGGCGACGCGAGCGCCGTCCCGGTCTCACGCTCGGTCGTCAGATTTCCCACGGGCAGTTTCTTACCACCCCACTTGGTGAGTTCCGGCTTGGGATCCCACGTGTCGACTTGAGATGGGCCGCCATTGAGATAGATATGAATCACATGCTTGGCACGAGGTGCGAAATGGGGACTGCGAGCCGCGAGAGGATTCGTCGTCCGAGCTGAGTCGGAAGCACTCTCGGCCTGCAACAGACCCGGCAGTGCCAGCCAACCCAACCCGGTTCCGGTACAACGCAACAAATCGCGTCGCGAGATCGAGGCGCCAATCAAGTCCATAATGCTTCTCACAGCGGCAGTGCGATTCTTCAGTTCAGTCGACAAACATCAATTCATTCGACATCAGCAGCACCTGAGCAAGTAGTTCCATCGAACCGACAGTCAGGAATTTCTGACACTCTTCGAGTTCCGTGGACATCGGCGTTCGGCCCAGTACCTTGTCGTACAGTTGAGTCACGCGGACCGACGGTTCCGTGTCGGTGATGCGTTTCGAGAGTGCGTCGCTTCGCGCCAACATGAAGGCCGAATTCAAGGCGAACAACGCCTGCTGGGGTACCGTCGTCTGATTGCGGCGTGCGGTCGACGTATCGGCATTGGCAAAGTCGAACGTCTGAACCATGGCGGGAATATTCTGCCGTTCGACAAAGCCATAGACGGTCCGGCGATGATTCGCGTCATCTGTGATCAGACCGGGTCGTCCGAACATCGTTTCGTCGAGTTCGCCGGTCACCGACAGCAGAGTGTCGCGCATCTGTTCGAAGTCCAGTCGGCGACGGTTCGCTCGCCACAACAACGAGTTCGACGGATCGCCCTGACGTTGCCTGGTCGTGACATCGGTGTCAGCAATCTGTGACGAACGCTGGTACGTCTTCGATGTCAAAATTAACTCATGTAGCGGCTTGGTTCTGAAGCCGTTCTTAATGAACTGATCCGCCAGGTAGTTGAGTAACTCGTGTTGTACCGGCCGTTTTGCCTGCAGGCCAAAGTCGCTGGGGTTGTCGACGAGCGGATCGCCGAAGTGATGCATCCACACTCGATTGACCCAGACCCTGGCCGTGAGCGGATTGGCAGGCGAGGCGATCGCGTTGGCCAGATCCAATCGTCCGCCACCGTTGGTAAATGCGGGTCGGTCATCGCGTGACAGAATCCCGAGAAAGCGGCGCGGCACAGGCGTCCCACGTGCACTGGGATCACCGCGTTGGAAGATCACTGGATCGCACAGGACTTCTGCATCGTGAACGACCATGGCTCGAGGCGCGGCATCTTTGTGTTTAACCGCGATCGCATCGAGTTGCCCCAACAAGCCACGATAGGCATCGCCAGGTTGGCGTGACAGGTACGAAGCAACATCTCGAATCGGAAACCAGATCGGCCCGTCGCGCGAGATCAACAAGCCTGCCAGCGGATCCGATTCATCACGCCCGGCTGCCCAGGCATCTCGAATGATTGTCCCATATGTCCTGGCGACGTCACCCATATTGGTCGGCTTCGCAGCCACCAGCCCGTCAATGATCCTTTGCTCGACTCCACGAGCCTTCCATTCATCGGGTTTCAATGTCAGATCGCGTTTCAGATCGGACCAGGGACCGAAGACCGGATCGTCCGAGAAGGCGCGGCGGGCGATCAGTTGTCGCCACCGCTTGGTAGCTTGCGGCCTCAATTGTTCGGGGATCAGCGACAGGAAGAAGATCGTCGTTTCCGAAACGTCTGGTTCGGTCGTTGCGACGTGCACCAGGTAATCGGGCGTCCGTTCGCGTGCGATCTTCAATTGTTCGGCATAGTGAGCCTGTTGTTGATCGGAGATCTCTTTCAATTTTGCCGCGAACTCTTGCTCGAACGCTTGGCCGGCTTCGGTCACAGTACCAATTCGCGGTTGTTCGTAAGGCTCGATGCTGCTCGCAAAGACTCCGTACAACGAGTAGTAGTCCGCCGTTGGAACCGGATCGAACTTGTGATCGTGACAACGAGCACAGGCCAGCGACAGCCCCAAAAAGCCGCGTCCGACGACATCGACCTGGTCGTCAATCACATCGTGCCGATTGCTGTCGAACATCCGTCCCAGCGTTAACAGCCCCATCCCGGCCAGTTCGGGCGAGCCTGCTGGCAGGTTGAGTTGATCGGCCGCCAGTTGCTCGCGAATGAACTGGTCGAACGGCTTGTCGTCGTTGAACGCGCGAATCACATAGTCTCGATAGGTGTAGGCAAACGGCCGTACTCGAGCATCGCCATACATCAGCACGCCGTCTTTGGCGTCGGAATAGCGAGCCACATCCAGCCAGTGCCGTCCCCAGCGTTCACCATACCGTGGCGAGGCCAGCAAATCCTTGACAAGTTGTGGATAGCTTTCGGGCGGTGTCGCCAACTGAGCGGTCGTCGGAGGCAGTCCGACCAGATCAAATGTTGTCCGGCGGATCAGGGTGTGCATTTCGGCCGGTTCGGTGGCAACAAAACTCTGCTCATGCAGTTTGCGCTCGACCAGATAATCAATCGGATGCGCATTCGGTTCGATGGCCGGGGCCACAATCGATTGAAAGGCCCAGTGCTTTTGCGCGGCTTGTTCAATCGGGGAGACGACTTTGCCACCCGTTCGCGGATCGTGGGCACCGTGCCGAATCCAATTGGATAAGTCATCGATTTCCGCATCACTCAATTTGACGCCCGCATCGACAGGCGGCATCTTGAGCTTCTGGTCCTGGTGCGTCACGGCGCGCATCAGCAGACTGGACGAAGGGTCGCCCGGAACAATCGCCGGTCCTCGCTCGCCCCCTCGTTCCCAGCCGTTCTTTGTATCGAGTCGCAGTTTGCCCTCAGCGAGATCTGGTCCGTGACAGTCGTAGCAGCGTTTGACCAACAGCGGGCGAATTCGCTTCTCGAAGAATTCAATCTTTTCGGCAGCGGCCTCAGATGGACGCGGTTCGTCAGCCAGCACAGCATTGACGATAGGCCCCATGACCAACGTGGCAATCACAACAATCTTGCGCAGGGCAATCCTCATTGAATCCGCTCCATATGGCTTTCGATATGGTTGCGAAGCTCGGCCGACGCCTTGTCGACGGCGCCAGCAGACAACAGGTCGACGATCCGCTGATGGCTATCGATGCCCACTTTCCAACCGGCCTTCTTGATACTCTCGCGGAATCGTCGAAAGAAGACGTGCAGTAGGTCGCCGAACGTCACCAATGGTTCCAGTCCGCTCGATTCGAGCAATGTGCGATGAAACGCGATATCCAGATCGATCCAGACCTTCAAATCACGCGAGGCCCGAAAACGATCGACCAATCCCTGCAAACGTTCGATGATCGAAGGGTCCGACGCCATTCGACGGACAACATGCGGCAAGACACCCGTCTCAATGATCACTCGGCTATCGATCAATTGCCGGGGATCGACGCGCAATAGAGCCGGATGAAACCCCAGATGCTCGGTCACACGTTCGAGATTCATCTGGCCGACGATCAACCCGACGCCTGTCTTGGATTCAATAATGCCGAGAAACTCAAGTGCCTTCGTCGCTTCGCGAACGCTCAATCGACTCACGCCGAAAGTTTTTGCCAACTCGGTCTCGGTCGGCAACCGATCGCCCGGCGAAAGTTTTTCGGCCACAATGAACTGTTTGATCTGCTCAGTCGCCTGATCACGAATCTTGGGACGACGCAATGCATGCATCAGCAAGCCGTTTCAAAATGAGTTCCAAGTCCGCAGGGGATCATTTTAGATAAATAGATTATCTGACAATCAGATGTGTGTCAAACGCTTGATGCGTTCGCCGCCGTGGGACATTCCTAAACAGAAGAACTGAAACTGAACCTCACGGCAATACTCGTACCTGCCCCTTGCACGCGTACTGCGACGAGGGGGAACGTCACCGTGCGCTTGAACTGATCAAGGCCAGTCGTGCGAACCTGTCATCGCAGTCACAGTAAGACTCTCCCGGCGAAAGGCGTGCGGCTTCAAAAGAAGCCGCCTCCCGTCGATCGAGTCCGATCCGTTTGGTCATTGCGAGTCGAAGGTCCCGACGGCAAGTTTTGGTGTTCCGACTGACCCGATTCGGCTCGTAAGTAGTCGGCGGTCCGACCCAATTGTTGGTACGACGTGGTGAGAAACCGCAGCAGTTGAGTGTCAATTCGCTCACCACGTTTGAGTCGCGCTTCCAGAATAATGACAATCTCTTCACGGCGACCTCCGGCATCCAGAATCGGAATCAGGTTATCGATTTCTGCCGCAGGTATTCGGTTCTCTCTCAGCAATCGCACAGCCAATTCGGCCTGTTGAGCTGGGCGGTCAATCTCCAACTGTCGGCGCAGCAGCCGAAGCTGCAGAGGCGTGACAGACATTTTGCTCGTCAGATCGGCCAGGATCTGTGCGTCTTCAAACGAGCTGGCTTCACCGGCAATGACGTGAATGAGTTGCGGACTTTCGCCGAGGTCAACGACGGCCTCGATCATGGCTTGCCAGCGGATCTCGTTGCGATGTTGCAGCAGTCCTTGACGCATTAATGCCTGAACCTGATCACGACGCGAAAGGCCTGGTGCTGCTCGATAACGATCGTAATAGAAGTTGCTCATCTCGATCAGATTCGCTTGCGCAAACAGATCACCCAGCTCCATGAAGTGATTGACAGGGATGTCTTGATTCGCCACCGATCGCCCCAGTGCGTCGGCTTCTACCGGACGCCCGTTTCGCAGAAGTAACTCCACCTTTCTCAGTTGACCACGAATGAGCTTCAGTGGGTCGACGGTCTTGGCAATCACGTGTTCAACCGCATCCAAGGCGGTTTCGAAGTCAGACTGGTCGATCGCCAGTTGGGCCAGGCTGTTCCAGACTTCGGCGTTGCGGCGTTCGAGTGGAACGGACAGCAGAACGTCTCGAAGCCCATCCTCACCCAAAGCGGGAAAATTACCCGTAGTCATGAGCATCAGTAGTTCAGGTGGACCGACTGTCGCGACGCGTTGCAACGCAGACTGCTGCTGTCGCACCTGATCGGGATTCATCGTTTCTGGCGATCGCAACGACCACGCATACAGAAAATTGATCAACGCCTGTTTTGGGTGCTCTTTCAAGAGGCTTTCAAACAGCGTGCGTGCGCCCGAGAGATTCCCTTCGCGCATCAGTTGTCGAGCTCTCAGCAGCGGCAACGTCGGTTTCGACACTTCCACAACGATGAAGTCAACCCAGTTGTTTTCGAGAGAGGCGATCGCCTTCTCAGGCTCTTCACCCAGCAAGACCCACCGCTCGAGTTCACCGCCGTTCGGATCGACAGCAATCACGGTCTTGGGCTCGAAGCGAAGTTCATGGGCAGCACGACCCGCCACGAAGGACTGCCAGATCAACGGCTGACCGGTCTGTTTCGAATAGGTCACTCGCAAATAGGTGTCCAGGCTGCCGGGCAGAATGAATCGCAAAGTCATTTCGTCGGCATTGTCCGCTTCTTGAGTCACATCAAAATAACGAGCGATTTCGGCATTCGTTCGATGCGGCAACCACGGAAACGTTGCGTCGGCAACCTGCTTGCAGGCGTCACCCCATTGATCGACTTCCACGAGTGTCAGGCCGGGATAGCCGATTGCCGCACGGGTCCCGTCGATGCGGATCGTACGATCCGGCAGTCCCAGTTCGACGCGGTGGCCATGTCTGCGAATGACCACTTCCCGCGGCTGATGACTGGCCTTCGATTGATTGAGCCAACGTTGATTTAAACCTCCTGGAAGTTTACGAACCGACAACAATCGCAGCTTCTGGTTGTAGGTGGGACTTTCGGTTGGCAGTTCCGCGTTGTTGAGTGTCAAATTGGTGATTGTGGGACGATCGAGCATCGATCCCAGATCATCAATTCCTTCCAGAGACGTCATCCACGGCAGGTTTTGAGCCACGAAACGAGCTCGACGTAATTGCGCCAACAACTGATCAACTTCTTCATGAACTTTTTCGTTTTGTCGGATCACCAATGACGAAGAAAGGAATTGTGGCGACATTCGACCACCCTCGCCGTCTTGGTCCTCCCATTTACCAGGAGTTGATTGCTGAATGACGCGCATGAGCTGCATGTAGCGTTGTTGCGTCGTCAATTCATTTTGCTTTTTCGGTGTCACTGTGTTACGTGCAACCTTGCGGTTGACTTGCGACCGTTTGCGGATCTTTTCAAACAGGTCCTTCGTTTCTTCGTGAACGCGGCGGGTTTGGCGAACGACGAACGAGAATGATTGCGGTTCAAACGAAATCCGCCCGCCCTCTCCCTCCTGATCCTCCCATTTGCCAGGAGTCGACTGCTGGAGCACGCGCATTCCCATCGCGACATCGCGGACGGACATGGTCGAAACGTTTGAATTGAATTGAGGAACCGCCTGGATTGTTTGGTCAGATTGAGTTTTGGACGAATCCGAGGGTTCCGCGTCGACATCCTCGATATTCGGAGGAGCAACCCGCCCTCCTTCGTCCCCGGCCGCACTGCGGACGGAACCGCTCCCCATGCCTCCAGCCATGCCGCCAGCCATGCTCCCGCCCATGCCACCCATGCCACCGCCCATCCCCATTCCGTAGAAGCCGTAGCCTCCATATCCGGATTTGCCGTTAAGTGACGAATCGCTTTGATTTTCGTCAATAATTCCAGCGGCTGAATAGATGCGCGTTTCCATGACGTCTTCCGCTTTCTCCTGCGTCGTCACCACAGCCGCGCCATCCCTGATGTAGTAGGTCAGAGTATTGGGCAGAAGCAGTTCTTGCAGCACGATCTCTCGCGGCAGATTGTCCAAGGTCAGCGAAACAAGACTCTTCATGTCGATGCCGGAATTGGAAAATTCTTTTTCATCCAATAGATGAGGGATGCCGCCGATCACCTTCTCGATGGCATCTCGCAGAGAAATATCCTTGAGATCGACACTGGTTGGCTGCTTTAACTTGGACTCAATCGCCGCGCGCTGCCGAATCTCATAATCGAGTATTGGACTGGCCAACTGATGGACCGATGGCATCACGTTGGCATTCACGAGATCGTTGACGGGGTACACAAGCGTTTTATAGATGTCCTCGGCGCGTTCCTGCGTCGTGATGCGAATCAAGTGTTGTTCTGGCACGACACACAATGTCACACTGTCCAGCGCGAAATTGGAGATCGTGCGCAGCGAGAGTCCCTGCGCAGGCCCCACTCGCGGAGATTGTTCTGGTGAAACACCTGCATCGCGCAATTCTTTCGCATCGATAATGACCGGAAGCCCGGTCACCTCTTTGATAGCGTCCGCCAATTCCGTCACTGTGGCTTCGCCTGAATCGAAATTGGGCGCTGGCCTCAAAAACTTGGCCGTGTGCGGGTGTCTTTCCGCGTATTCTGAGTTCGCTCCCGCGTACGCCAAGCCAAGAAACAGAGGTGATACGGGAGGCAAAGGGTCGCCTGTGCTCCGATCAACCAATGAAGACCACAGTTTTAAACCCGAAAGGGTTGATTCGCGGCGCTGTTCCTGACGTGCCTGCTCGACCAGCGAATTGTACAGCGGCAAATCTTGACTGCGCTGTGCGAGCGGGATGGCATTCAGATAAGACATCGCTGCCGAGCCATTCTTTCGCGCGATGGCCTGTTTGGCAGATTCAAGATACTGCTGAACCTGAACTGTCGAGATGGCATTGTTGATCGGACTGTTTGTGAACAGCCTCGATTGCGATTTGTTGAACAGGACTTGGCGGCCTCGTTCGGTCGCCAGCACCAACAAATCGCGGTGAACCTTTTCTCCATCCGCCCTCGAAAACGGCTTCCAGTATTGATGTCGTAAGCTTCGTGAGATCTTCCATCTCTGGTAATCCTGTTCGGTTTCCAGAACCAGAAATGCCGTAAAGGGCGACATTAAACTCCATTCCTGGCAAAACCGTACCACGGCCTGTCGATTGTTTGCTGTGTCGGCATCAGAACCCGCCAATAACGATGCGACCTTTTCAGCCGCCCACAATCGTCCGGCGAAAGGATCGTTGTCTGACGATTGAGGAACAGCCAGCTCGTACTTTTGTTCTGGCTGTCCGGCCAAAGTCACGAACACCTCCAGCGTCTTCTGCGCGTCACCCACGCCGTAGAGTTGGAATTCGTGACCAACCGGCCAGTTCGTGTCGTGAAACAAGTTGGACCGGTCCGTGTTTGCGCAACGACACGATACCGACCTGGGTGCTGCTGGAACCCCTGCTAACGCCCATTCGAAAATCGGCCGCAGACCATTCCCCGGCAATTTGAATTGCCGCCCCTGACAGTGTTCAAGACCGGTCTTAAGCCAGTCACTCGTTCCGTCCGAACCACCTAACGCGACCGCATGAAACTCGATGCGCTGCTTGGCGTCAGTCTGCAGCCGGTTTTCACGCCAACAGGACTGCACCGATTCGAGCGTGACTTCGCCGTCGCCGACATAGATCAATACTTGACGCCGATCTGGCGACGAGTCGGCGAACACGGCCAGGCTTTCCGAAATGCTCGCGTCCAATTGACTGCCTCCTAACGCAAACACATCGTCCAGTTGCTTCAACACCTGGCGAGTTTGAGCGGATCGAGGCGACAACCATTCTTTAGTGACGGAACGGAAGTGCAGATCAACACAGCCAAGCTGACACCGATCGTCAGGGCGCAGATTGCGCACCAAAGTCCGCGCCACCTGGCGTGCCAGTTTCAAATCGGTGGCACTTTCGGAGGTATCAACCAGAACCAACACATCGGAGGGCGCCGGCTTGCGCTCTTCTTTGAGCGGGTTGGCAGACGCCGGCAGCGTGACCGCAAAGTATTGATGTTTCGGATCACTCTCAAACGATCGAATAAACGGCTCGGAGCGTTCTGGCGCCTGATAGTCGATTAGCAGCCGCGATGAAGAACGATAGTCGCGTTCGGACATCGAAAATGTGACATCGCCGTCAGTGGACTGGGTGAACTTGAGTTTGCCATGCGAGGACGAACTGACCGATTGAGGCGCAAATGGCGGAGAAACCTTTCCGCGAATGGCAAAGTCCCAGATTGGCTTGAGATCGGACATCAGCGGCAATTCGAAATGGTATCTGCCGTGATCTGCATTGAGCGGGACGGTGTAATCAAGCAGAATCCGCTTCGTGTCTTGCGCAAATATGGGAAAGACACGCATCCGAAACAGGTTGTGCCCGATCTGTTCCAGAATCGCCGGATCGCGCTTCGATCTCACAATTGTGGTGTAGACTTGGTCCGCACGCGTGCGATCGATCAATTCACCTTCGATCAATCGGTCGGGATCGACATACATCGCGAACCGACTGACAGACGCGCCTTCCGGCAGATTAAAGATGAACGTCCCTTCTTCCTGCCATTGGAACGGATTGAAGAACGATTGATCAATCTGAACGAGAGCCAGCGGCGCCTTCAGCGTCACGTTGACATGATATTGAGCCACCTCGAGTCGCACGGACCTGTTTGATTGCGGGTCCTTCGCCACCAACTGTCCCAGTCCCTGCTCAGGACGTGGTTCCGTTCGCTTGCGAATCCCCAGCGCCCAATCTTCGGCCTGGGGAACGTCGGAGCTGGTTGTCCCCTGTTCATCACTGGCCCATTGCAACGGAGCCTTCAACTCGACCGCATCATGCTTTGGGCCACTGACCTGCACGGATTGCTTCAGGACATTGACACCGATCGTCTCGGCAAATGAGACTTCAATTTCACAACCAGACGGACAGACAAACGACATCGGCCCCGCTGTCACGGTCCACTTCGCATCCTCGCCATCAGGACGCAAGAGCACTCGACCGTATTCAAGGACAATCCGTCGCTGTGTCAGGTCGAGCAACAGACTCGTATCACCCGCCAGGCTGATAGCGCTCTGTTGAACGTCGATCCGAACTGGACCGGCGGGAGATGTTCGCAACTGACTGACCGCTGCCAGCGGATCACCCAGTTGCAGGCAGCGCCAGTCGCCATTTTCGGTTTGAGTCGCCAGGTGGCCGCGTCCCAGTGACAGTTGAGCCGTCTCGGCGGCACTGGCAAAGCTGGCCATCACGCACACGCAAGCGGCTTGAACCAAGGCATGTCTGATCGACATCGTCCCGTCTCCTGATCGTCGCGCGAATGAATTGTGAGAAGTGATTTCAGTCAATACAACTGGAATTCGTTTGAGCGTACTTCCCGACGAACAAAAGTCAAAGCGAAGACCATCGACATCCGTCACACATCGTTCCTTCTCAACACATTTTCCAATCCAGCTAACGAAAACGTGATACACAGGATCCGGCCGCGGGTCGGCGGGATGCGCGACTACGTCGGGTTTAAAATAGTGAGGTCGCTCGCGCGTTGGAAACGGTATGGCGCACTCGACACGCGAACAACTCGCCCATTCGCAACCTATCATTCGACGCGCATCCCGCCGACCCGTGGCCGGATCGACCCACAACGCGCGAGCCGCCTTGCTATTCTGAACCCGACGTGGTCGCGCATCCCGCCGACCCGCGGCCGGGTCGACTCACAACGCGCGAGCCGCCTTGCTATTCTGAACCCGACTCAATCGCGCATCCCGCCGACCCGCGGTCGGGTCGACTCACAACGCGCGAGCCGCCTTGCTATTCTGAACCCGACTCAATCGCGCATCCCGCCGACCCGCGGCCGGGTCATTCGAACAGCAGTTTCAACGTTGGTGTCGATGTGGCTCGTTCAAAGGCCGCTATCGCATTGTTGAGCGAATACGTGCCCTCAATCAGTGAATCGACGTCGACGCGTTGCTCTTTCAATGCGCGTAGTGCCGGCACAAACGGCCCGCATCGTGATCCAATCACGGTGATTTCATCAATGACCAGCGGCGCCAGTGATAGCGGGGGCGTTCCTGCAACTGTTGTCTTCAGCACCAGCGTCCCGCGTGGTTTGAGCAACTTCACAGCCACCTGGAAGCCGCCTGCTGAGCCAGTGCAGTCGACCACAACATCGGCCTCACGTTCAAACAGAACGTCGTTGACGAGCGCCGTATCAATTCCGCGCCGGGCCAACAAAGAGAGTTTTCGGGTGTGCTTGCCGAGCACGGTCAAGTGACATCCCGTCGCGGACAGCACTTGTGCACACAGGTTTCCCAGTCGCCCGTCACCCAGCACGATGACGCGCTGAGATTTGTCGATTGGTATCTGTTCCAGAATCTGAAATGCTGCCGCCAGCGGTTCGGTGAAGACGGCATGTTCTGTTGAAACGCTGTCGGGAACCGCGTGCAGGTTCACTTCCGGAACGGACACGAATTCAGCGAACGCTCCGTCGTGATTCAAGATTCCCAATACACTGCGATGAGGACAATGCGTCATCAATCCCGCACGGCATGTGTCACACTGTCGGCAGGCACAATTGATCTCACCCACGACGCGCTGCCCGCGAAACTGACCCGATTCGGCGATCCCAACAAACTCGTGCCCCAGCACTCCACGAAAGCCCATGTAACCGCGGATCAATTGCAGATCGGTCTCACACAACCCGGCTTTCATCACGCGAACCAGCACTTCACCGGGCAGTGGAGCAGGGATTGGACGATCGGTCACCGACAAACCGTGTTCATTCAAAACGACAGCGCGCATCATCAACACTCATGCAGACCTGATTTTCCTGGTAGAGGCAGACATCTTAAGTGGAAGGTACTGTCATCACCATGCGTAGCAACGATCCAGTTGTCCGGCTGAATTGTCTACCTTCATCAAGAGGCCCACTCGTCCGTGGCAGCAGTCTCGACAGACCGGCTATAACACCTTGGGTGACCTCAGCCGTCGGGATCCTTGGCGTTGGGCATTCTGACGATCGCGCGTGAGTGCAAACATGTCCGAGATCGAACATCGTTTTTTTCAGAAGATCAATGCCGCCTCAGGCACGCCGTCGTTCTGTCGCCGCGGTACTGCTGTTGAAGATGCGTGGCAGGCACTCGTGGGCAAGTGCCGTGAGAAGCATCGCGAAATCGCAGCGATGGCTCGACTGCGACTGGCGACGTTCCTGGCCCTCAGTGCGGGACAACGTCATCTTGCTGCGCAGTGCTGCGACGAGTCCGATTTGAACTACCTGGACTTGCTGCATCGTCAATGGAGTTATCAATTACAAATCCCTGTCGCTCCTGCGACGTCCGTTCGTCAATTGCAGACGCCCTTTGCCGAATTGCAGCAATCGTTCCGCAGGTTCAATGATCGTTGGAACGGGTTCATCAACAAGGTCGACCTGTCCCTGAACAATCGCTTGCGAGACAACTACAACCTCTACTACCTGATCGAAAAAGAATGCGCGCTGTGGTCATCGCAGATTGCCCGACGAGGCTTCGAACCGATGCCGCCGTTGACTCACGCCGACCTGTTCGTGGAATTCCCGTTGTTGCGGATTCCCGGAATAGCGCCAGGCCAATTGCGTGCCGTCTCCTGACGTTCGATTGAACGTTCATCATCGAGCGAAACGTCGGCCGCGATCGCCGTTCGATGATCGGGTTGACGAAGTCGTAGACTGCCTGAACTGCGGTACTGTCGATGCTGACAAGTTCCATCGATCACGCTGGCGAGAATTCATCAGCCGACCAAAACCTGATCAGCGCGATGACCGATTTGTCGTTCACTTACGGGCGAATTGCCTCGTTGAACCTGCGAATTTGTGAGTTTGCAGCCGCAATTCAGCCTGCTTTTGTAACTCTTACGAACCTGGAGTCGATGGCACACGAGCTGCCTGATTGACTGGCCCAGTGTCGGTCACTCAATCACGATCGGTCTTTCCATCGATCATTTCGGTTAAGGAAAACCCCATGCACATTCGCTACACCGCCTCGTTGCTTTTGATCACGGTTGTCCAGGGTCTGTTCGTCGCCACCGCTGCGGCGCAGCCAGCACAGATCGATGGGTTGACGTCTCAAGATCCCGTCAAGTTCTCGCTGTTCGAAGAAGAGAACTGGTACCTGCTGGCCGACGAACCGGGTCTGCATATTGCCCGCGCCCGCGATGCGTTCCTGATGATGGATACTCATACGGCGGCAACGCAATTGCGAAAGGCTGCGGTTCATTTACGAATCGCTGCCAGCGACGGAACGGAACGCACAAAACGTGGACTGAAGCGCGCTCAGCACGAACTGGAAAAAACCGCTGACCGGATTGAAGCAGGTACGTTGAAGTCGATCGAAGAATTCGACCTTGCGACGACACATGCCATGCATTCACTCTCGGAGTACCACTACTGGAAAGCTGCCGCAGCGTGGGAAAAGAAAGAGGTCCGCAAAGCGGGGCATTACCTGCGTGCTGCCGCCGATAACGTCGAACACGCGGCCGCACGCACGGAACAGCGCATGAAAATGGCGACCGCCGAAGTCGCTCGTGAATCCCGCATCATCTCGAGCTCCATGATCGAAGGCACCGGCTACGCAGTCGATGAAGTCGGTGTCGGCTTCGAAAAGATCGGCAACCAAATCGAACGAGTCGGACATCGAGTGGCTCCGACAATGGACCCGGCCGCGGGTCGGCGGGATTCGCGTCGCGCGAAGGGTTTCGAATAGGTAAGTTGTTCGCGCGAAGGACGTCGAGAACCAGGCGAGAAAGAGCGGTAGGTCTTCTGGCCGGCTCACCCGCAACGCGCGCGCCGCATCACCATTCTGAACCCGACGCAATCGCGCACCCCGCCGACCCGCGGCCGGGTCAACGGAACCGGAGGCGTCCTGGTGGCAGCAATGCCAACACCACGAGGAAGGCTGCCAGGGAAGTCAGTGAGGCGAGGGCAACGATCGTCATCACCATTGTCGTTGAGTGCCCGTAGGACGTCACGGACGAAAGCAGCGTTGGTCCAATCCAGGCGAGACCAGTCAGTCCACAGCCGAGCAGGCCCATAACCAGCGAGCTTCGTTCACTGCGGAGACGCATCAGGTTCCACAACACTGCCAAATTCCAGCCGAGCAGGCACAGTCCGCCCATCTCCCGCAGGTCCAGCAGCCACAACGTTCCTTGAGTTTGTCGGAACCATATTGCCCCGGAAACGAGACCTACGAACGTCAGAATCAATGACGTGATCGCGCTCAGTCGGAACGACCTGCTCAATAGTCTGGTCTCGGCAGGCGTCCAATCGCTGAAGGCCCGTGAAAGAATGGACCAGATCGCCACCGAACCGACGGCCAGCATCGCTGAATATCCCAGGACGATCGACCAGACATGTACCACTAATAGGGAGCTCAATCGTCCGGCCACGAAGCCGCGCAACACCCCGAATGATGCCAGGACGGCCAGAACGATGTACAGGCCGGCAACGACTTGCATCGCCCTCGTTAACAGCAAGGTTGGCGGCGGCAGTTTGCCGAACTCACTGGCAATCGCTTGCGGAGTTCCCAACTGCTGGAGCGATGCCTTCCACGCAGCATCGGTCAGTTGCCCGGACTGAACACGTTGCTGCACCGCGTCGCGGAGGTGCGTCTCCAATTCGTCGATCGTTTCAGCTTGCCCCGGCATCGAAGCATTCATCGACGCACGCCATTCGCCAATCGCTCGCTCTAGGTCGAACATGCCAGATCTCCCCACAATTCATTCAGTGTTCCCACGATGACCCGCCATTGTTCCCGTTGCATCGCCAGAGATTTCCGACCATCGGCCTGCAGCACGTAGTATTTTCGCTCACGTCCGCTGTCGGCCTTCTTCCATTTGGATGCGATCATCCCCTGCTGTTCCAATCGATGCAGCACGGGATACAGCATCCCGTCGGTCCATTCGAGCTGCCCTTTCGAAAGCGCACGCACACGTTGAATTAACGCGTACCCATAACTTTCCCCTTCCTGCAGGATCGACAGAATCAAGGGAGCGGCAGACGCTCCAATCAAATCTTTTGTCATTTGCATAGAAGAACTATACATAGGAGTGCAATGCATTGCAATGGAGATTCACTGCGACCGGTGGAATGCGTGATTCCTCGAGAGCCATGTGAAACCGCGCACCGCGACCACAGTCTCAGCCCGGCCGGTTGCGCAGGGAATTGGGTGACTTGCCGAGACGGGGTGCTGTCTTGGTCCGGTACCATGGCAAGCGAGTGTCTTTTCATTGGGTCGCGACTCACGGTAATCTCTCGGCGGACAATCTCACAGATTCTTCTGGGAAGAGTGATGTCAGCGCACGGCACAGGAAGTCAGCATCGCGCGATCCTACGGCGCATTGCTCATCGCATGATGTTGCAAAAGGGGCTGGTTCCTGATTTTCCGGTGGAGGCAATCAGAGAGCTGGACAGAATCCATCAACCGGCCACGCAGGTTGATGATTCGATCAGGGATCTCAGGGACCTAGAGTGGTGTTCCATCGACAATGATGATTCGCGCGATCTGGATCAGTTGACGATTGCCAAAAGCCTGCCTGGACAAGCTGTTCAAATCCTTGTGGCGATCTCCGATGTCGATGCCATCGTCAAGAAGGATTCGGCACTGGATCAACATGCGAGAGAAAACACGACTTCGGTCTATACCGTTACCGAAGTCTTTCCGATGCTGCCTGAAAAGCTCTCGAATGATTTGACGTCCTTAAACTATAACTGCGATCGACTGGCCGTTGTCGTCGATATGACGTTCGATTCAGACGGAATCCTCAGGCATTCCGACATCTATCGAGCAATAGTGCGCAATCGCGCGAAACTGGCTTACAACAGTGTCGCCGGCTGGCTCGATGGTCTTGCGCCGATGCCCGACGGAATTGGTGCCGTGGCCAATTTGGAAGCGAATCTTCGACTTCAGGACCGCATGGCCCAGAAACTGAAAGCCGTCAGGCACGCCTCTGGGGCACTCGACCTGGAAACGATCCAAACGCGTCCAAAGTTTGTCGGCGAAACTCTTGCTGACCTGGAAATCGATCTGCGAAATCGGGCCAAAGACCTGATTGCCGACTTCATGATCGCTGCCAATGGCGTCGTGGCACGATTCCTCGCGGCGCATCAGAGTCCATCGCTACGACGTGTCGTCTGTAAGCCAAAACGCTGGGACCGAATCGTTGAACTCGCGTCCGAATGGGGGGCCCGTTTACCCAAAGAGCCGAGCGCCACGGCGCTGGAAGAATTCCTGGTCAGCGCACGCGAAGCGGATCCACTTCGTTTTCCAGACCTTTCCCTCAGCGTGATCAAATTGCTCGGCCCTGGTGAGTACGTCGCGCAACTCGCGGAGGGCCGCGTCTCTGGCCATTTTGGACTTGCAGTTGGTAACTATGCTCATTCCACCGCTCCGAATCGGCGGTATCCCGACGTGATTACGCAACGATTGCTGAAGGCCGTCTTGGGAAAAACCAAATTGCCCTATTCCGACGAAGAACTGCAAGCACTCGCGACACACTGCACCGAAGGTGAAGACGCTGCCAAGAAGGTGGAGCGTCAGGTGCGCAAATCCGCCGCGGCTTTGTTGCTGGAATCACGGATTGGTGAAGTGTTTGATGCGATCGTGACCGGTGCCGCTCCCAAGGGAACTTGGGTCCGCATTCTCCATCCACCCATTGAGGGAAAACTGGTAAACGGGTTTGAAGGCGCCCAAGTCGGCCACAAGCTGCGAGTTCAACTGATCCGCACCGATGTGGAGTCTGGCTTTATCGACTTCAAACACCATCGATGAACGCGCTGCGCCAACAATTGCTGGACGCCGTCGCCAACCCTTTGTTATCGTCAGTGGGTTCGCCGCACTGCCTGCAACCCCGCCAGATTCCATCCGCAAGTGAACCAACCGCTCTTTTTGGCAGCATGTCTGATGCGTCTCTTTCACACGATCCGTCTTTCCTCGCTGCTGGTGCTGAGCGTTGTCGTTCCGTGCGTCTTCGCGGATGACGCTGCCGCGCAGCAACCCGCGAAGCCGGATCGGGAAGCTATCGAATTCTTTGAACAGCACATTCGTCCGGTTCTGGTCGAGCATTGCTACAGTTGCCACTCGTCCAAAGCGATTCGACCCAAGGGGCAACTTCGTCTCGATTCACGAGCGGCCGTCGCCGAAGGGGGCGAAGGTGGACCGGTGATTGTTCCAGGTCGTCCTGCCGAAAGCCGGTTACTCGACGCAATTCGCTGGTCCGATCCCAGCCTGCAAATGCCGCCCAAACAGCAGTTGTCGGCCGATCAGATCCAGCATTTCGAACAATGGATCCAGATGGGGGCTCCCGATCCGCGCGATGACGCGCCGGCGAGCGAGGCGTCGGAACGATCGATCACTGCGGAAGAGGCTGGTCGAGCGTGGTGGGCTTTCAAAAAGGTGGAACGGCCTGACGTACCCGTTGGCGTGACGCAATCAACGAATCCCATTGATGCCTTCATCGCGGCCGAATACCGCACTCGAGGACTCAGCCCTGCCGGTCGAACTGATCGCCTGACACTGCTCCGCCGCGTTCATCTCGATCTGACCGGAATTCCGCCGACGCCGTCAGAGCAAGACGCTTTCCTGAACGACACGTCGGCCGACGCATATCGAAACGTCGTCGAGCGACTGTTGGCGAATGATCAACATGGCGTCCGTTACGCTCGACACTGGTTGGACGTGTTTCGCTATGCCGATGCTGATGAACGGATGCTGGCGAGCCCAGGGATTCATTTGTGGCGAGACTGGGTCGTCAATGCGATCAACGAGAACGTCCCTTATGATCAATATGTTCGAGCCCAATTGACCGGCTATCGCTCGACCGAACGGACCCAGATGTCCGCCACAGGTTTTCGCTCGAAGGCCGATCCCCGGCCTGACGATCTGTTCGCCCTGGGATTTCTGTCGCGCGGAGCTGTCATCCGCGACGGTAAGTCCAACGGCGAACTGGCAATCAGTGCGGTTGAAACAATTTCCACCGCGTTCATGGGACTGACCGTCGGATGTGCCAAGTGCCACAATCATGTTTACGATCCGATCACAAAGCGAGACTTCTACGCGATGAAGGCGTTGTTCGATCCGTTGGTCACGCGGAAGATCACGCTGGCCAGCGCGGACGAACTGGTGACGACGGGAAGGGCGGTCCAGGAAGCGAGCGATCGTCGAGCCCCCATCGAAGCGAAGATCAATGCACTGCTCGCCCCCTATAAGAAAAAGCTGTACGACGAGCGTGTCGCAATGTTGCCGGAGGATGTCCGCGCCATCATTTTGAAACCCGAACGAGATCGTTCGATCGCAGAACGGAAGATCGCGGATGACTATTTTCCCATCCTGCGCATCGACACCGGCAAGATTACTGAAATCATGTCGAGCGACGATCGCAAGCAGCATGACCAACTGGAACGGGAACTGCGCCAGGCGTCGAATGGTAACGGCAATCGGAAAGGACTGTCTGCGTTCTGGACGGTCGAAGTGGATGGCCGCCGGGAACTCGACAAGAGTTACATCCTCACGAGTGGCGATCCGGATCGTCCTGAATTGAACCACGAGGTCAGCCCCGGCTGGCCGTTCGCTGCATCGTCACCCGATCTGCGGGACGGCCGTGTCGAAGCGTTTACCGACTGGCTGACTGCCGCCGAAAACCCGTTGTTTGCACGCGTGGCCGTGAATCGGATCTGGCAGTGGCATTTCGGTGAAGGATTGCAAAAATCGCCCAGCGATTTCGGCAAATTGGGTGGAACTGCGTCCAACCCCAAGCTGCTGGACTGGCTCGCTGCCGAATTTGTGAAACTGAACTTCGACATGAAGGCGCTGCATCGACTGATCGTCATGTCGGACACCTATCAACTCGCTTCGGAAGTGACGTCCCAACAAGCCGCAGCGAATCTGCAGGCCGATTCGACGAACTCGCATCTGTGGCATTTCCCGTTGCAGCGATTGGAAGCCGAGCCGATCTGGGATTCGATTTTCACCGCAGCGGGCAATCTGGATACAAAACTCGGCGGTCCGTCGTTTTCCCTGGGCGAACGACGCAATGATCGTCAAGGCGATGCCACCTATCGCCGCGCCACCTATCTGATCCGCGGCTTCTCGACCAGCCGTGAGGTCATGCCCAGTTTTCTACAGGTGTTCGACGTCGATGACGGGCGTGTCCCCTGCCCCCTGCGGACGCAAACGGTTACCGCCTCGCAAGGGCTGTTCATGATGAACAGTGAGGAAGTCGAACGCGCCAGCTTGAAGTTTGCCGATCGACTGCAAAAGGAATCGAACGGCGATCTGCGCGCCGCGATCGATCTGGGTTATCGCTGGACTGTCTGCCGTCCGCCATCATCGCGAGAACGCGAACGAGTGCTCGCCTATCTGGAAAATGATTCCGCGAAACTGAAGGGTCTGGCGTGGCTGCTGTTCAATCTCGATGAATTCATCTATTTGAGGTAGGTCGCGATGAACAACGGCATCGATCCCAATAGCAAAGTCGATCTTTGCGGGCGGGTCGCACGGCGGCGGTTTCTGCACCAGGCGAGTGGCGGCTTTCTGGGCCTGGCGATGGGCGCGCTGTGGTCCGAAGCGGGCGAGTTGCCCGATCTGACGCAGCCACAGTTTCCTGCCAAGGCCAAGTCGGTCATCTTTCTGTTCATGTGTGGCGGTGTCAGCCACATCGACACGTTCGACCCCAAGGACAATCGGTGGGCTGGCAAGCTGATTGATGCCGTGGGATTCGGTGACAATCTGGCCGAAATGAAGCGGCCAGTCATCCCCTGCCAGCGCACCTTTACACGGTACGGAGAATCGGGCATCCCCGTATCGGATTGGTTTCCGCACGTCGGCCAGATGGTCGACGACATCGCCGTCGTGCGCTCGATGTGGTGCCATGAAGGGAACCACTTTCCCGCTGTGATCGAAACCTGCACCGGCCACCGCGGCCGCCAGATCGACCATCCGTCGTTGGGCGGGTGGATCTCGTACGCGCTGGGATCCGCCAATCACAACCTGCCAGCGTTCGTCAACATCGGCCGCCCCTCATCACCCGTGCAATTGACGGGCGGATACTTGGGCGCGCATGTCTCGGCCACGCCATTTCAAAACGGCGACACACCGATCCCGAACCTTAGGCCGCCTGCGTCAACCAGCCC
>Ga0105238_10000150_pt1 | contig 76417 bp, 55 predicted proteins | sample KBSC34metaG_FD_81526 | JGI IMG/M metagenome (GOLD analysis project Ga0105238, IMG submission 81526) | Corn rhizosphere microbial communities from Kellogg Biological Station, Michigan, USA - KBS C3-4 metaG | ecosystem: Host-associated > Plants > Roots > Rhizosphere > Soil | place: Michigan, USA...
CCTTGATGCTCGACATGCTATGGAACAGCTCTGACTATGCCGCTGGCAATGCTTCGCCCGGACACATGGTCGTCGTCAACGCGGTCATCAGCGACAACGATCCGGGGGGAGAAGGGACGTATCTGCAGATTCTGGATCCGCTGCCACCCCATGTCGGCAAGGTCTCGTATGAGGAATACGCCTTCTGGGTCAACCTTGTCCCGACGCGCACCTACCGCACGTTCACTCGTTGAACTTCGATTTGAGTGCAGATGCAGCGGCAACCCAAGGCGCTCGGGCCACGCAACTGGACGGGGTCAATTGGGTTCGGATTGCATGAACGACCAATCGCCGCGAAATGGGTCAAATCTGGTCGGGCCACAACCAATTCAAGAATGGCGGACTGGGTCTGCCTAATCAGAACGCGGAGAGACAGGAGCGGGAGTGGACGATACCACGCTCGCAGAAAATCGCCCCCGTCCGTGAGGGCGTCCGCCTCCTGCTTGATCGTTGTATTGAAAGAACCCCCAGAGAACTTTGGCTTCGCTTGTGTTGGGTGTACTGGCGAGTGGGAACCGGGGAGCAGAGTGGGTCAGAGACTGCTCTTGATGGAGGCCATGCAGTTCACAAGATTGGCTGTGATGGTTCACTGGGGGTTCGGGCTGGGAAAGAACAAACTATCGATCGCTCGACAGTGATGTGATGAGAGTGCAAGCCACGTGCCGATCATGATTCGGCGCTTAAAAAGAATTGATGAAGATGCAAATCTCTTGAAATAGCAATGACATCTGGTGAGAATAGAAATCGTCGGGCAGAATTGTCGGCGCGCGCCGAAAATCAGTTTTAGTGTCGCGGGCGCCGAATCGAAGCGTTTCGGCGCCGAATCGACTCTTGAGAAGACAGATGGAACGCACGAATCTGGTAGTTCGGTGGACCTTGGCAGCTCTTGCTGGTGCTGTCGTCAGCTACTGTGTTTTGGTGATGGTCGTGGTCGCTACCGCACCGGACTTGCGGATGCGGTTCTTATTGGTGGGATCCACGACTGCTGGGCCCGGTATTGAGATCGAGCAAACGATTGACCTCATTTCCATACCTGTTCACTCTGATTCGAACGCCGCTCCCAATTCGGGAACCCAGTTGAGTGGTGTTCCAAGTCACGCACGGCCCACCACGGATGGCGCCGACGGAAAGGCGGATTTGACCGTCAAAGTACCTGCCGATGCGACTGAACCCGATTCGATCGCAACGATCAAAGTGAGACCTGACGATGCCGGAGCGACAACTGACAGGGAAGAACGCGAATCGAAAGTAGCGACCACTGGTCCAGCAGGACCGCAACCTCACGACATGTTGCTCGAGATGGATGGGAATAAGATCACGACAGCGCTCGATTTCATGCGCGAACAATTCGCGCTTCGATATCGTGAAGCCGATCCGACCCATCCGGAACTGGCTGAAATCGTAACGATCCGCTTCCAACGACCGGGAGTTGCCAGGCCCATCACTGCGCACATTCGAATTCAATCTGTGCCGCTGAAGGACCTCAGCACGACGCTCATTTGGCTGTTGCTGGAATTAGTTATCTTTTCCGTTGGCGCCGTGGCCTTCTGGAGTCGGCCATTCGACGATGCTGCGCGAATGTTCTTTGCGATGTGCACGGTGACACTGGCAGCCTTCGTTGGCGGTTTCCATTGGTGGACAGTGGGCAGTAGTTTCTGGCTGAACCTTCCGTTCGCCATATGCGGCATTCTGCTGCCCGCGGTGATCCTGCACTTCTTTCTTGTTTATCCGCGGCCTAAGCCGCCATTAACGGTTTTTCCCAAGACGATCATCGCCGCGATTTATGCGATTCCCATTCTGTCGATCATCTCGTTTTTGGTCGTTGATGGCTTCGTTTGGTTCTTGATGACGTGGGCCGATGGCCAGGCGAACTCCGAGATCAAGTTGATGATGCTGAACTGGTTGCGAATCGGCATCTATTCGTATATCTGCCTGGCGGGTCTTTACTTTCTGCTTGCTCAGGCCGCGTTGACGCATAGCTGGTTGACGACGCGCAATCCGGTCGAGCGAAATCAGGTGCGGTGGATTCTGCGCGCCGGGTGCGTGGCATCCATCTTTATTGGCTACGCGATTTACCTGGCATTTTTCGATCGCGTGCACTTTGTGCTGGGGGGCGGTCGGATGCCGATGTTCCTCGCCAGCCTGGTGTTCATGTTCGCTTACGCGGTCGCGATCGTGCGATACAAGTTGATGCTGGTCGATCAGATCGTGAATCGCGGCATGCCGTATTATGTGCTCAGTTACGGCGCCACAGCGGCAGTTGCCTTCCTGATCGCGTGTGGTGCACTGACCACACTCACCGTTCGCAAGACTTATGCCTTGGAACAGCCGACGTGGGTCATCGGTGGCATCCTGATGCTGGCGGTGGTCCTGCTGATCTGGCTGCGAGACCTGTGGCAAAAGTTCGTCGATCGCCGTTTCTTTCGCGAGAAGTATCGACTCGACAAAACCCTGCAGCGCATGAACCAGGCGGTCGGACGCCTGGCCGATGTCGACTTTCTGTCAGAACGGATGTTGATTTCGTGCCGTGACGCGTTGCAGTCCGAACTGACGGCCCTCTATTTGCGCGATTCCAGAACGTCCACGTTTCGATTGGTGGGAGCACAGGGCGAATCGGCAGGCATGCCGCTGCAATTCACGGCCCCGGACGAGTTCTGCCGGGCAATGCAGGCCGATCCCACATTGCAGCGTGTCACAGTCGGGTCACGAGACAGTCTGTCGCCAACGCAAAGCCTGCTGCGCCTGGTCAAGGCAGACCTTGTGCATGGCCTGGAAACCAACGGCGAAGTGACCGGAATTGTGGTGCTGGGCGGAAAGCAGAACGGACTAATGTACTCGGCAGAAGATCTGACCTTTTTGACCGCCTTGGGACAGATCACGGGTATCGCGATCCACTGCGCGAACGTCCATCAGAGTATGAAACATCTCAACGAAGAACTGCGATCCAAGGTCGATCAATTGGCTCAACAGCGCCAGCAGATTGCGATTCTGCAGTCTGAACTGTTGGTCAGTCGAGTCGAAACGACGCCTGCATCTTCGTCGGAGTTCCGGCGCGAGTCGATTATCGGCCACAGCCCCAAGTTGGGCGAAGTGCTCGATATGGTACGCAAGGTTGCCCCCAGTGACACCAGCGTGCTTGTCCGGGGTGAGAGCGGGACCGGCAAGGAATTGCTCGCGAAAGCGGTGCATGAGAACAGTCCGCGTCGGACGGGTCCACTGGTCAGTGTGCACTGTGCGGCGCTCTCTGCTGGGCTGTTGGAGAGTGAATTGTTTGGTCACGTGAAAGGCGCGTTTACGGGCGCTCATAGTGACAAACAGGGGCGGTTCGAAATGGCGAATGGCGGAACGTTGTTCCTGGACGAGATCGGTGATATCTCGCCGGAAACTCAGGTCAAACTGTTGCGGGTGTTGCAGCAACGGGAATTCGAACCCGTCGGTGGAACCACCACGATCCAGGTGGACGTGCGCTTGATCGCCGCCACGCATCAGAATCTGGAACGATTGATCGCCGAAGGCAAGTTCCGCGAAGACCTCTACTATCGACTGAACGTGATCAGCATCACGTTGCCGCCCTTGCGTGAGCGACCAGACGACGTTCTGGATCTGGCCGTCTACTTCCTGAAAGCAGCCTCAACGCGCGGCGGCAAGCGGATCGCCCGTTTCGATGATGATGCATTGAATGCGCTGATGGGATATTCGTGGCCCGGCAACGTCCGCGAGTTGCAAAATGTCATCGAGCGTGCCGTCGTGCTGGCTGAAGGCGAGACGATCGAGCTATCGGATTTGCCGTTCGAGGTTCAGAACTTCGCGGAATCGCACCGGACAATAAACGACCTGTCTGCAAATTCCGAGACCGCAGAGATGAATCCGCTGTCGACCTGGTCCGACGACGACCCGGACGTCGAACGACGAGTTTTGGTCGATGCATTACGTCATTGTGGCGGCAACAAGACCAAGGCCGCGCGGCGTCTGGGACTGCCGCGCAGCACCTATTTCAGCAAGCTGAAAAAATATGGCATCGGTGAGGATGACTCACGCGAACCGCCGCGCTATGGCCGAATTCCGCGTTGATCTGTTTTGGCCAAGTTGCCACTGACCGACGTGGAAACCCTATTAACTGACCGATTCGTACCTGCGCGTCGGTCGTGAAATGAACTTGGCACGTTCATGCAGGATTGTGATGCCGCGCGATTCGATTCGATAGATGATTCCACGCCATTCGTGATACCGGACAAACACGGTCACGGCGACCGCGATCGGATAGATGAATCCGGTGACCGCCAGTCCAACCGGCATCATCAGAATTCGGAGCAGGCTGAATGGTGCCGCCTTTTGCTGGCGATGCTTCCACAAGAACTGCCGCACCAGGCGTTCGAAGTAACCCACCACCGACAGTACAACGATATCAAATACCAAGGCCCCCGCGCCCCACCAAGCCAAGCTTTCGGGTCCCTGCATGATCGATAGGGGCAACAAAACCCACATCACTAACAAGATGACAATGGCTTCGGACAAAATCGTCGGCCAATGAGGGTGATTCAACCGTGCTGCCAGCATCTGCCGCACGAGGAACCCCCAGAAGCTTTTCAGCTTGACCGTTTCCTCGTTGAGCATGACCAGCGATACGATTGGACGCGCGTGCTGCTTCTTATTGGCCAGGAATCCAGCCAATGCCGTGTCTTCGCTGAACGCGTGTTTCAAGCAGTGCTGAAACTCCGGATCGCGAAACAAATCGCGGCGCATCGCCAGGCTACCACACCAGGGGATGCGATATTTGTACATGGCCCGAAAGGCCAATGCATTCCAGAAATAGCGGCATAGCCCGCCCATCGTCAGAACCAGTGGTGCGTACCAGCGATTTCCCGACGTCGCCACGGTGAATGGCTCCTGCAGCGGAGCCACCAACTCACGCAGCCATGTCGGATGAGGGATCGCGTCGGCGTCGCACATCACGATCACATCGGTCTCGTCGGGAACGTGATTCAGTCCACAGAACAGACTGCTCGCACGTCGGGAACAATGCGGAAAGATTTGATCGCGGAATAGAATATCGAAGCGGCTTTCATTCGTATCACGTAGCAGATGTTGAACCTGAGGCAGGACATCATCCTGCGGGGAATCGATGACGATCAAGACCTTGTAATCGGGATAATTCTGGTTCATCAGCCCGCGCAGGCATCGATGCAGAAATGGATCGGAACCGCGCAGACACAGGATGACTCTGGCTGAGGGAACGAAGTCATTCTCAAGCACCGAATCTCGCTTGAGGGCGGCTTTCAATTCGCTGATACACGGCAGAAAGTGCCAGAAGACAAAAGATGCCATCACCACGAAAACCGTCGCACCGATCAGCCCAAATGATATCATGGCAATCAACTTAATGTTTGACGCTATGGTCGACCCATCGAACCTATCCAATGTGAGATATCGACTGGACACATCTTCGTCACGCTCAGACGTCCAGCACGAGGATTTGCCAATGGCAAGTCAAAGGAACCCAGCCAATGTCTCGAGTTTCTTACGGAGATTGCGGCAAGAACTGCCCCAGTTCAAATAAACTATCGCCAATCTGTTTGCAAATGGATTCAGGGGTAAATCTCGCATCAAGCTACGAAAACTGGAAAATCTGGATCGCACTGACCAGCCAGAATAGACTGCTTTCAATCGTCACTCGCTGATTCAACGGGAGTTTCTATGCCGGTCCTCGATCGTGAAGAGTACATCGAGCAGGCTTACTTCTTTAGGACCTTTCTGGATCGACTGGACGAAGATCTGCCCTCTCAAGAGATCCTCTCCAGCATCAAAGAGGAGATTCTGGCCACCACAAAATTGCCTCTGGCGCTCGACGTGCTTCGAGGCGAAATGATGCTGAAAGGCCGGTTGTCTGACGGCATGACATTATTGGGACATTATTTCACGCCGTTCCAGTCGTTCGTTATGCGACAATCCGAAGAAGATCGGACAAAGTTCGATCAGCGCGTCGCTCTGCAGATCCTGGAGCGCGAGGCCCGCTATCGCAGTGAAAACGCCTCGCCCGCCGGATTGTTTGTGTACCAGTTCGAATGCCTGTCTCGTAACCGGCTGGGGTATGACAAAGGCATGTCCGCGATCTCGGACGACCCGCTCTATGACGCGAACTGGCGTGAGTGGGTCCTGCGTGCACGACTGCAATTGGGTGCGGTCGACTTTGCTGACCTGATCTACTTCCGATCGGAGTTCTACCTGGAGGAGCGACGGAAGTTGGTCGACCCGAATGAAGTCGCGAGCGCTCCATTGCTATTCAGTCGGCAGGAAGGCCGTATCGCCAAAGCAAACCGCGGCAAGGATCCGCTATACCTGTTTGCGGCCCTGCAACGCCAACTGGGGTATCCCGCGGTTCCTCGTTCGAAATCGGCGCGCGACTTCAAGCTTGCGCCGCAACTGGAACTGCGTCTGCAACGGCTCGAAAAACGCTTGCAGTTGCTCGAATCCGAAGGCAAAGGCAAGCTGGATCTGAGCGAGTTCTATGCGCAGCCGCATCCATTCGAAGATGCCCCCGATGATCTGAAGTAACAGCCGATCAACGACTGCCCGGTCACGTCATCGGAATGAAACGTCCCAACAGGAGTGCCGGGACCACGAGTGCTGATGTGACCAGGGCGTGGTAAGCCCCGTACTGTGCCCCTTCTGGAATATTCAGAAACCAATAGACCAGCGTCGAATCGAGGATCACCAGTGACAGCAACATCACTTTGATGCTGCCTTGGACTGTCGCGGGAGACGGGTCGCGCAGGGCTTCGACCGATCGTCGATTGATGGTAAACGCGACGACCATCAGCATCGCCAGCGGTACAGCAACAGGCGATACGATCGGCTGGCGCATCACCAGCCAGGCGAGCGTCGCGAAGCCAAGGTTCATGACGAGTTGAGCGACCGCCAGTTGCATACGGTTGCTGACGCGTGCTTCGGTCCGCGCAAACAATGTGACGCCCACAATGTAGATCCCCAGGCCTGCCGCGGCAGCCACTTGCGGCAATGACAGCAGCGACGGAATCCAGTCGGGTTGCATGCTGGCGCCCAGAAGCACATTCAGGAACCGGCAACTGCCCATCGCCAGTGGCCCCAGGGGTGTTCGCTTCAAGACACTGTCGTAGGCCAGAATCGTGACGACCAGCGCCAGGGCGACTTGCAAACTGACCATGCAAACCAGCGCTGCACTCACCACACCGGTCAGCATCAGGCACGATCCTAGAATTGTGGCGGATCGGACGGACACTCGCCCCGACGGGATCGGTCTGCTGGGCCGTTCGGCCGCGTCTTGAGCGCGATCAAAGACGTCGTTGAAGACCATCCCTGCGAGGTACAGACAACTCGACGCGACCACCAGCTCCACGAATTGAATCGAATCGTGCCAGCCAATTTGCTGAAGGAGCGGATCTGCCTCCGGATTGGCAATCGGTCCGTAAATAAATCGATGCGTCAACACGAAGCCCAGCATGATGTCAGCCATTGCCGTGAACACGGTGGGCAACCGGAGCAATTGCAGATAGGGCAGCATCGAATCCTCGTGGCAACAATCAAATTCAAATTACCCGCAACGTGCGAGCCGTGTTACTATACTGAACCAGACTTAATCGCGAATCCCGCGGCCGAAAACGGCAGAAAGTTGACAGGCAGAAGACACGGCCATGTCGGAAGACCTCCAAGACCGTGGCACCCACAACGCGCGAGCGACATCGCAATTCTCAACCCGACTCAATCGCGCATCCCGCTGACCCGCGGCCGGGTCTGTTCTGCCAGCCACGCTTGGAACATCAGCACATCCCACAGTTGATAGTGCCAATCGGCCTGTCCAGAGCGATGCTGAGCCCATTTCCGTCGGATCGGAACAGGGTTGAAGAATCCTTCCCGGCGCAGACGCGATTCATCGAGCAGATCCTCCGCCCACTCCTTGAGCGGTCCGCGTAACCAGGCATCGATCGGAACTCCGAAACCGACTTTGGGGCGTTCGAATAACTCGCTGGGAACGTATTTTGACAGCACCGTGCGTAGAATGCGTTTGCCCGTGCGTCCTTCGACCTTGAATACCTGTGGCAAACTCCAGGCAAAGTCAACGACACGATGGTCCAGCAACGGGGCTCGACATTCTAATGAGACACCCATCGACGCACGATCGACCTTCGTCAGGATGTCGCCAGGTAGATAATTGACTGTGTCGAAAGCTTGCCAGGCCTGCTGTAATGCCGCTGGCTGTGAACCGAGCTGACTGCGCCAGAAAGCAATGTCATGCACGATCCGATGCCTGTCCGACATCGGGATACCCAACTGGACAGCTTCGTCATCGTGCCAGTGCGACATGTTTCGCAGATACCGGTAATGTGGACCCAAATCGCTGAACAGATCGCCGGCAAACGAGAACATTCGTGCGTCGCGTCGCGGTGAGATTTGTCCGATCAGTCGGCTTAAGGATGAAATCGTTCGACGAACTGGCGACGGAAGGCTTCGAGATATTCGCGCGAGGCGCGATGTGAAGTCGCCCATCAATGGTCCACCCAACTGGTCGGGTGTGAAGAATCCATCCAGCGCATCGAAGTAGCGACGGTAGCCAGAAAACACTTCGTCGCCACCATCGCCCGACAAGGCGACTGTCACATGCTGTCGCGCCAACTGGCTGACGAGAAACGTCGGGATCTGTGACGAGTCGGCGAACGGTTCGTCGAACAACGTCGGCAGTCGCGGTATCACATCACGCGCCACGCGTGACGTGACGTAGAGTTCCGTGTGTTCAGTCCGCAGATGTTCTGCCACTTGTTTGGCGTAGGGGGCCTCGTTATACGCCTCCTCTTCAAATCCGATCGTAAATGTCTTGATCGGTCGTGACGATTGCTTTTGCATCAAGCTGACGACCAGAGACGAATCGATCCCGCCGGACAAGAAGGCCCCGAGAGGTACATCTGCCAACATGCGTCGACCAACGGCGTCCGTCAGCAAGGCATCCAGTTGTTCGCTGGCTTGCTGGTACGGAACAGTGCAAGGCCGATCCAACGCCGACTTGGCCGCATCGGTGAACGACCAATATGGTGTCTCGATAGCCGCAGCTTGACCCGACCAATAACGGTCATCATCGAATCTAATGGCTGTCAGACAACCGGGCTCCAGCGAATGCACGTCCTGGTAAATGGATCCGTGCGGCAGGTACGAATACTTCAGGAATTCGCCCACCTGACGGCGGTCGATCTCGGCCTGAAACGCAGGATGGGCTCGCAAGGCCTTGGTCTCTGACGCGAACAACAGCGTTGAACCAAAACGTCCATAGTAGAGGGGCTTCTTACCCAATCGATCGCGGGCGAGTGTCAGTTCACGCTGCTGTAAGTCCCAGACGGCAATCGCGAACATCCCGATTGATCGCTGCAACGTGGATTCGATTCCCCAAGCCGTAAATCCTTCGATCAAAACCTCGGTATCGGATCGTCCACGGAACGATCGTCCCAACGCGGTCAATTCCGAGCGGAGGTCCTGATGGTTGTAGATTTCACCGTTAAAGACGATGACGAAACGCCCGTCCGACGACGACATCGGCTGATGTCCGGTCGGGGTCAGGTCGACGATGCTCAGTCGCTTAAATGCGAGTGCGATCCCGTTGGCAGGCTGGTACCAGATCCCTGTGTCGTCCGGTCCGCGATGATGCAGTCTGTCAGCCATCCGGCTTGCCAATGTCTGCAATTGATCAGCAGTCTGATCGCACGCGACATTCAGAATTCCGGTCAGGCCGCACATGAATCTGTCTGAAGGACGTCACTGTTTGGAAGAAGGTCGAGTGCAAAGCAAATATGCTCCAAGAAAGCATACTGAAGTTCACAGCAACCTGCGCTTCCACGCAAGAAAGTTGATTCCGACGCAGAGGGCGGACAAGGCCGTCTTCTGTCGCAGTCCCGCCAGCTTCAATAGTCCAACTGCGACTATTATGCCGCTCGATTCTGATTCATAGAAACCGTTGACTGCTCAAAATTCCAGGTCTTGCGGATAGTGTAGCTCGTCTGGTTATTGGCGGCGAAGAATGTGCGCGAACACAGTTCGCTCAGCAATCCGAATAGCAGGAACTGCAGGCCCATCATCGAAGATATCGCGGTGAGCAGCAACAGCGGATTGCCGGTCATGTCGACGCTACCACGCCATTTCATGCCAATCGTTGCAGTTCCCGCCAGCAGGCTGACTCCGAAACAAAACAGACCAACGGCACCGAACAGCTTCATTGGACTGACGACGTATTGCAGCAGGAACTTCACGGTCATCAGATCGAGCAACACGCGCAGAGTGCGCGACAAGCCATACTTGGAAACACCGAATTTTCGTGGGTAGTGGTTCGTGACGACTTCGACACAGCGAGCTCCGCGCCAGTGAGCCAGAATTGGAATGAACCGATGCATCTCGCCATACAGCCGCAATTCCTGTGCAATCTCGGTCCGAATGACTTTGGACGTGCAACCCAGATCGTGAATCGGAAAGCGAGTCACTTTGGAGATCAACCAGTTGGCAATCTTTGATGGTAGTTTACGGCTGAGCATCCGATCCTGGCGGTTCTTACGCCAGCCGTGGACCAGATCGTACCCTTCTTCCAGCTTGGCCAGCATCATCGGCAAATCGTTTGGATCGTTCTGCAAATCGCCATCCAGAAAAGCGATGACTTCGTACGATGCCGCTTGAATGCCCGCTTCCATCGCGGCGGTCTGACCATAGTTCTTGCGGAATTCGATTACCTTGACTCGTGGATCGGTTTGCGTCAATTCGTCCAATGCTTCGCAGGATCCATCGGTCGAACCGTCGTTGACAAGGATGATCTCGTAGGGTCGATCGAGCGAACTCACGACACGACTCACTGCCTGGTAAAGCAGTGGTATGTTTTCGAGTTCGTTGTAGATAGGGACAACAACAGACAGACTCATGCGGGACATCCCTGCGAGCGTCGAACATGCGATGAAAGATCACGGAGGAGAGTACGTTCGAACACGATGGGCCCTGGTTGTCGAACGTGGCGCAGTCTGGCAAATAACGAAATACGCGCCCAGATGACTTTTCCGAAAGGAACGGTCCAGCTGCAGGACGAAGATTTGCCGTAAGGTCTGTCTGCAGTGCGTTCTTCGTCGCGTCAAAAATTCATCGCTTCTTCACCGATTTCTGTCAGTCCGTTTGCGATAATCGGGTTTCGGCTGATTTCGCGCGTAGATTGTAAGATAACCTCTGACGTTGATCGTTGACGGGCCGTCACAACGGGCGTATTCGAGCGATTTGATCCCTCAGGTCTGTGGCCGCATTCGCTGTGAAGGAACCTTGCTGATGAAGTCTCAGTTGGCACTGTTGGGAACGGTCGTCGTGCTTGGGCTGGTTGTGGGACTGGGCGTTGCGCGGCAGTCGACTGAGACAACCAGTCAGCCAGTCGAGATCGCCATTCTGGATGAAGTGAATTGGGACGCGTTCGCGCCGGGGGGAAAAGAGGTTGATGCGATTTATGGCGACGTCGTCCTGCGGAACGGGTACCTGACCGCCGTGATCGCTCAACCGCTGGCGACACGCCATGCCAACATGACGGTCAAAGACGTTGCTGGAGCCGTCATCGATTTGACAGTTCGCGAATCGTCGAACGACCAACTGGCCGCTTTTTATCCCGGCCGAAAAGTATTCCCCTATCGTACCCTGTCGACGGCCGCGATCGCAGGATCATCGACGGGTATCACGTTGACCGCCGAAGGAGCGGAAGGTCGGCCCGAGGCGATCGTGCGGTATTCGCTGGAACCGGCCGATCACTTTCTGACGGTCACCAGCACCTTCACGAACAAGACCGCGCAGGCTCAAACGGTCTCTCTCGAAGACGAGCTGCGTGCGGACGGTCCCAAGGAAGAGATGGTCCGCACACCCAACGGAACCGTCGACCGATTCTGGCTGGTCGACCGATTCTGGGGACAGGCCTACGGGTTGGATGCGGCAGGTTATGCGCTGCAATTGACCAGCGATCAACGCACGTCGACAATCAAATATCAGGCGGCAGACGGAGCAATGAACGTGACGCTGGAACCGGGTCAATCGTTCCAGTTCAAACGTCGACTGTATCCCGGCAACAATCACGTCGATGTGAATGCGATCGCATCCAACATACAACCTTCCAATGCATCACTGGTTCGATTCACTGTGCATGAGAAAGGCAACAAGCCGCTGCCGGGAGCCTTGATTGAATTCAAACAACGTGCTTCGTCGTATGGTACGGCACGAACCGACGTTGCGGGTTCGGTATCCGCGGTGCTGCCGAAAGACGTGCTGACGGTCGACCTGTTCGCCTTCGGACGACAAATTGGAACAGGCCTGTCGATCCCCTCGAATACCTCGCAAGGGATCCTCGTCGTCGACTTTGAGCCAGGCAGTGTGGCAGGAACCATCACCGATGCTCAGCGACGCCCGATTCCTTGTAAGGTTCAATTCACACCGCTCGACGATTCCAAGCTGGACTTCGGTCCTGAAACGGGCGAATTTGCCGTGCGCAATTTGGTCTATTCGGCCGATGGTCGCTTCGGTCAAACAATTCCCGCTGGGCAATACTCCGTGATGATCAGTCATGGTCCTGAATACGACGTGGTGACCAAGGAAATCACAGTGACACCGGGTCAGGCCGTTCCATTGAACGCCATGCTCCTTCGCTCGGTCGAAACTCCCGGTTGGGTCAGCGGCGACTTCCACGATCACAGCAGCCCGTCGGGCGATAACACATCCAGCCAATTGGGTCGGGTGCTGAATCTGATCGCCGAACATATCGAATTCGCACCCTGCACCGAACACAACCGCGTCAGCACCTATCAACCACACATCGATAAGCTGGGCATCGGATCCCAGCTAGCGACTGTATCGGGCATTGAACTGACCAGTACTCCATTGCCGCTATGTCATCAAAATGCGTTTCCGATGAAGTACACGCCGCGGGTTCAGGACGGCGGTGGACCGATCTCGGGTCCCGATCTGGAAACACAGATTGAGCGACTGGCGTTACACGACAGCCGCAGCGAGAAGCTGCTCCAGGTGAATCATCCCGATATTGGCTGGATGTTCTACGACAAAGATGGCGACGGGAAATCAGACAGTGGATTTGAACGTGCCTTCCCCTTCATGGACGTGATCGAAGTTCATCCAATCGAACGAATCCTCGATCTGGGGCCGTTCGCTTCCTACGACGGCAAGCTACAGAACCACACGATCTTCAACTGGTTGCAACTGCTAAATCAGGGATTCAGGATCTATGGCGTCGTAAACACCGATTCGCACCACAACTACCATGGCTCCGGTTCGCTGCGCAACTGGATTCAGTCTGCGACGGACGATCCCGCCAAAATCGATCCGATGGACATCGTACGAGCGGCCGAGAAGGGACGCATGGTGATGTCGAACGGACCGTATCTGGAAGTCCGCGCGCACGAGACCAGCAAGTCAGAGGAATACGTCGCCGGTCAGGATATCAAAGCGCTGAGCGGTCAGATCTCGTTGACCGTCAAAGTGCAGTGTCCCAACTGGCTGGATGTAAATCGCGTGTTCGTGCTGGTGAACGGACGAGTTCACCCGATTCACAATTACTCGCGCGACAAGAATCCGGACGCATTCCGAGGCGGAGTCGTGAAGTTCGAACGAACGTTGAATCTGGAACTGAAAGAGGACGCCCATCTGATCGTCGCGACGGGCGATTCCAGACGAAAACTTGGCAAAGTGCTGGGTCCTGAAATGGGAAACTCGGAACCCGCAGCGATGACCAATCCAATCTTCGTCGATGTGAACGGCGACGGGTTTCAGCCAAACAGAGATACTCTCGATCACCCACTTCCCACTCGCCACCCGTTGCCGAAGTAACCCGGCCGCGGGTCGGTGGGATGCGCGATTGAGTTGGGTTCAGAATAGGTGGATCGCTCGCGCGTTGGAAACGGACCCCGCCACAAGTCTTGTTGTTCTTTCTCGCTTGATCGTTGACGCCCTTCGCGCGAACAACTGATCTATTCGCAACCCATCATGCAATGCAAACCGCCTGCGGCGGCTAGTTCACTCGCGCGTTGGAGATGGGCTGACTGAGTTCTTTGAACATCGTTTCCAGATGCTGGCTGATTTCGTCCCAGGGATTATTCTCGGGATCGTTCGGATCGGCTTTGGCGTCGAACCGATCGTGCGTCACATAGACCCAGCGGGCATACTTGCGAATCATATTGAACTTAGCATGATCGAAGGTCTTGTACGAGTGGACCAGGACTGCTCGTGTGAAGGGTGGGTAGTCGGCATAACCGCCGAAATAGTCACCCCGCATCGCCTCTTCGGTCGGGAATTCTTCGTTTTCGTGAACCACGATGACGTCGGCGGCGCCTCGTTTGAAATAAGGTTCGGGCGTCGGCGCGCCGGGGTTGGAAACTACTGGCCAGAAGCCGGCCTCGTGCGCTATTGCCGTGGCCTTGATGTAATAGTCGAGGTGATTCGCGGCATCGTCATTCGTCATTTCGTCGAGGAAGATGCCATTCACACGCGGCGCGCGTGTCTTCCAGAGGCCGATGTCTTTCGTCACCTTGTCGAGTGGCTCTTGAGCAAAATAAGTCGACACATAACCCAGGATAACAACGCCGGCACCGTGCAGACGATCGATCGCTTTGACGTAATTCGGATCCAGTTCTGGATCACCCGGTCCGTTGGCCGGATTCAAGATCACACAGACGGGTACTGTTGGATAGGTCAGCTTCAAGTCGATAACCGCATTGAACGCGGCATTGCGATGAATGTTCGCCGGGTAGCTGTAGAGCGGGATCAGGATTCCTGTCGGCTGCTGTGCCAGTTCGAAAAACTTCTGTGTCTGCGCCAGACGCGCGGTCCCAGACATCTGCTTGGCCGTGGTTGTTGCATCGTCCGCCCGACCAGCGAACGGAAAACCGATCAGCATAATGGCGATCGCCAACCGCGCCAGCGAACGTCGAACTTCCAATGGAATCGCGTCAAGCATGAGTACCATCCACGGGAGATTGACTACAACCAAATCCAGAGTTCGAACGTGGATCTTTCGCTTAAACTCGACGACGCGCCAATAGCCGCTGGAATCGTTCGTTTTCGATCACATCGCGATTCACGACACTGGATGGGACTCTACCGGACGCGGCATCGATCAAGCTTTGACAGGCACTTTGACCGATCCCGCGGAAGCATTCGTCTGTCCAGCAGATCGCGTGTGGTGACACGATGACATTGTCGAGCGTCAGCAACGGATCATGAGCGGCGACCGGTTCGACATCGAACACGTCTAAGCCGGCGCCGGCAAATTGCTGCTTCGAGAGTGCATCGGTTAACGCGGCCTGATCGATGATCGGACCACGAGCCACATTGATCAGGTAGGCATTCGGTTTAAGCAGTTTCAGTCGTTCGGCATTCAGCAGATGTCGAGTATCGGGCGTCAGAGCACAACAGACGATGATGTAGTCTGCCTGCTGCAGCAATGCATCCAGCGAGACGAGTTCGAGTCCCTCGATCGGCGTCTTGAGAAAGGGATCGTAGCCGATGTGCCGCATCTCGAACGGCGCGGCGAGTTGGAAGATCTCGCGACCAATGTTGCCGACACCGATCACTCCCAGTGTCCGGCCGCGCACTCCCTGCCCCATGTAGTGCAACTTTTCGCTCCAGCGTCCCTCACGCGTCAGACGATCCTTGATCAACAGCTTATGCGAGAGGGCCAGGAGCAATGTCATTGCCGAAACGGCAACCGGACGGCGAACGCCATCGGGCGTGATCGTCAGTGCCACGCCCGCCGCACTGCAAGCCGCGACATCAACATTGTCGTAGCCCACACCGAATCGGGCGATCACCGCAAGTCGATCGACGTTTGCCAACGTCTCTGACGTGACCTGCGGCGCCAGCACCATCAATCCGTCATATCCGGCGACCTGATCTGGTCGCAACGACGATACACTCTCGGGGAGAAACTCCCACGTGACGTTTGATGTCTGATCGAGCAGCGACAGGCCGATATCCCCAAAACCAATGGAACCATCGGGTTTGAGGAAATCGCGAGTCAGTCCGATACGAAACGGGTCACGCGTGGTCATATCGTCAGTCCTGCCGGGTCGGGTCTTACTGTACCTGCACCGGCAGTCTATTCCGACTTGGCCAGGACCGCACGCCAGTCGACGCGCTTCGCATCAGCCCACAGTCCTTCGAGGTCGTACTGCTCGCGCGCCTCGGGCAGGAATGTGTGTAGTACGATGTCGCCCCAGTCCTGCAGGATCCACGAACTTTGTTCGTAGCCTTCCGTGGCGGGCGGTTTGCGGCTGCGGGCCTTCATCTGGACGCGGGCTTCATCGCACAAGGCATGCATCTGGCGCGCACTCGTGCCGGTCGTCACGACGAAGAAATCCATGATCGGTGTGACTTGGGTCAGGTCCAGGACGACGGTGTCTTTGCCGCGGTACTCTTCGCACAACTTGGCGATTTGACAGGCATCTTCCAGGGTGCGTTGCAACCGGGAAGCGGTGGTGGGTGTGGCGGTGGCAGGAGAAATGGCGCAAGCTCCAGAAATCAAACGGTCATTCGCGTGTCGGACAAGTTACCGCGAATTGCTGACAACCTAACTTTGTACGAGGTTCACCCTACCCTGTTCAAGAGCGTAGCGGGGGTGGAACGGGTTATCTGTCGAATTGCCGTCTCGTATTAAAACAGCCGATTGGGCGGGCAACCGTGACAAATCCAGCTTTGACGTGGATTGTACGTCAGCTACGATATCGCCGCTGGCCTGTGGGTCGCACAAGACACGTTTGGCCGTCTTGACGCGCTAAACACTGCGGGGATACCCCGCGGTCGCTGAATTGTACCGCAATCGGTTCGTGAAGAGCTGTCACGGTAGGCTTTACCGTGACAGCTCTTCGGCACGGGATCGGTTGTGCGCCCCACAGGCCAGACTGTTTCTGATTCCTCAGTTGTTGATGATAGTTCGTCGTGGCACTGATCTTCATTTTCAATCTTCGCCACAATCATCGGCCGCAGCTGTGCCTCCGCCGGGAAATCGCGTCATGGGCCTGATGCGCTGGTTGTTCGGATTGTTCGGCTTTGGCAGTGCGTCGCCATCGCCAGAATTGGACCATGCGCCGTCGCGGACCAAGGAGGCGCCGCGTTCCGGGGGAGAGCGCCAGAACAAATCATCGTCCCCAGCCCGCGAGGCATCACATCGGAAAAGGAAGGCACGTCGACGCGCAATCCTGACGACGACACGCCGACGATTGGCGAAGGCCAGGGAACGACGATCGGATTCGTACACTGAAACACCAGAAGACAAGGCGTATCTCTACGCGCGGTGGGGTTCACAGACCGGACATTACCTGGACCTAAGCCGCGACGCGGATCTGCAGAAACTTTCACAACGTGGGTTACCTGTGTTTCATACGCCAGAGCAACTGGCGGACTGGGCTGGCATCCCGCTCAACCGACTGGCGTGGCTGATTCATCGGTTTTCGGAGGGACGTCCCGGTTCGGTGCAGGAAGCGCATTATCACTTTCGTTGGCTGAAAAAACGCTCGGCCGGCTGGCGACTAATTGAGTCGCCCAAGTCGACATTGAAGAGCCTGCAACACAAGATTCTGCGCGAAATCCTGGATCGGGTTTCCGTCCATCCCACCGCACACGGTTTTGCGGCTGGACGATCCATTCTGACGAACGCTCAGCCGCACGCAGGCCAGGATGTTCTGCTGAAATTTGATCTGTCAAACTTTTACGCGACCGTCTGTTTCGCGCGCGTCGTCGCGATCTTTCGCCGATTGGGCTATTCGCGCGAGGCGGCTATCTGGCTGGCATCGCTGACAACTTCCTGCGTGCCCTACAACCTGGGCTTTCAAGAGCAGGGACCTTACGCCTTATCGGTCTACCTGAGCCGGCACCTTCCGCAGGGGGCTCCGACATCGCCCGCACTCGCCAACTTGTCGGCGTTTGGACTGGACGTCCGATTGTCGGGGTTGGCCAACTCGTTCGGCGCCAACTATACCCGCTATGCCGATGACCTGACCTTTTCTGGTTCATCCGAATTCGGACATGGTCTACGGACTTTTATTCCGCTCACCCAGAAGATCATCCGCCAGGAATGGTTCAATCTGAACTACGCGAAACGAAAAATCTTGAGGGCTCATCAGCGCCAGGTTGTCACAGGTGTCGTGGTCAACGACAAGCCGAACATCAACCGTCGCGAATTCGACTTGCTGAAGGCGATTCTGACGAACTGTCAGCGGCACGGACCGTCGACGCAGAACCGACATGATATCGCCGACTTCTATCACCACCTGCAAGGCCGGATCGCGCACGTTTCGATGCTGAATCTCGATCGCGGTCAACGACTGACGGAGTTGTTTGCACGCATCGACTGGTCGAAGTGATGTCGCTGGACCCGTGCCGCACTCTGTCGTGTACTTCACCGCGATGAATCATCAATGAAACCGAAAATCCTGCTGTCATGGAGTTCTGGAAAGGACTGTGCCTGGACACTGCATGTCTTGCGGCAACAGCAGCAGGTCGATGTCGTCGGATTATTGGCCACGTATAACGAAGCGTTCGATCGAGTCGCGATGCATGGCGTGCGGTTGGATTTGGTGCGGGCCCAGGCAGAGTCATCAGGACTGCCTCTGTGGCCGGTACCGTTACCATGGCCTTGTTCCAATGACATCTACGAGTCTCGCATGGCTGTTGTGATCGGGCGAGCCCGATCGGAAGGGATCGAGCAGATGGCATTCGGCGATCTGTTTCTGGCGGATGTCCGAGCTTATCGCGAGCGGCAACTCATGGGCACGGGCATTCAGCCGATCTTCCCGTTGTGGGGAACCGTCAACGACACTCCATCGTTAGCCCGGCAGATGATTGACGCCGGCCTCCGCGCGACACTCGTGTGTGTCGACCCGAAACAACTTGACCCGAGCTTCGTTGGCCGTGAATTCGATATCGGCCTGTTAGCCAACCTGCCTTCGACGGTCGACCCGTGTGGCGAACGAGGCGAATTCCATACATTCTGCCACTCTGGACCCATGTTTCAACGCGCGATCCTGTTCGACAACGGCGATATCGTTGAGCGTGACGGTTTCTGGTTCGCTGATCTGCAATCGCGTCCTTCCCTTGCCAACGGATCCGAATAGATCATTCCGTTCCAGGGATCCACAGAATGTGGTTTCTTTATCGCCCCGAAACGCCCATAGTCTTCGCAATGCGCACTGATTGAGGTCACATAACAGGCTTGGCGCGGTGGTTCCGCCGGCCCGTTGCTGAAGGGAACGATCCATGCCACGCATGGTCAACGGTATCGGCACCTGGTTCTGCACGGCACACGTCGATGCGGGTTGGGGTTGGGATGACGCCGTCGAATGCGCCATGTTTGTCTACCTGCCCGTCTGGCCAATACGCGTCTGTCATTTACGTCTCGAACCTGGCGGATCCTTCGCGCCGGAAAACTATCAAGCCATTCCGCTGCGCTGGTCTGATCAGTTGGTTCGCCAAGTGTTCCTGCGTTGCTGGTTTGGCGGATGCATCGGCCTGGGCGCTCTTTGCCTGGCGCTGCTTGGATTACATGCGTTGTCACCACCAACTGGGAAATCCTATGTGGTACGGGAATGGACTGTATTACAGCCGATACTCGTTCCGCTGGCGCCATGCCTGATTGTCGGAGGCATCGTGGGACAAGTCCTGATGGGAAATTCCGGGCGGCGGCAGCAGGACATCCGCCTGCTGCTTGGACTTCACAGGCTCGGATCGAGCGATCCTTCGATGTGGCCAGACAACGAGTTGGAAGCGTTTAATTTCACCCAATCGGTGTTCGGCACGTCGACATATGCGGACGCTGTGCCGCAACTGCTGCAGGCCGAGGCTTGGACGGGTGCGATGTGGGCCGCGCGTCTGACTACAGCGCGAGAAAATAGAACTGCGGGAGATGCACTGACAGCAGATGTCCTGGCACATCCCGGTACGCAGAAGGCACTTCAAAGCTACAAACTCGGTGCGGCTAGTTGGCGCGACTCGATGGGTGTCGCGCAGCTGCAACAGTATCAAGCGCAACATTCAATCGTCGACGCGCAGGTACTGTTCCAACTTGCGTTGATGGAGCAAGTGACTCAGCAAAAGAGAATCCAGGCCAGCGATGAATTCGTGGCCGGTGTGGCTGCCATTGGCGCCTTGATAGGACTGGGTCTTGCCGCGTGGCTCGGTAGCATGGTCAACATTCAAGTGGCTTTGTTGGCAGGCGTTGTTGGTTCCGTCGTCGGCGCTATTGCGGGTGCTCTGCTTTGTAATGCAATTGTTTCCAGGCGTTGATCGCACAGTTTTGCCCAACTTGCTATTGAATGTCTGTGCTGACTTCGCAGGCTGAATCATTCAAAGCTCTCGGAGGACGAATGCGACCACAACCATTGATTGCCGTTACCGATGTAGAGGCCAGCAGCCGGTGGTACCAGCGTGTGTTGGGTTGTCGAAGCGATCATGGCGGCAAGGAATACGAACGGCTCGTGTCAGATCGCGGGTTGATCATGCAACTGCATCGGTTCGGCGTCGAACATCATCACGGAGCAATCGGCAATCCCGACGACAAGCCGTATGGAAACGGAGTGTTGCTGTGGTTCGAGATCGAGGACTTCGATGCGGCAGTGGCGCGGGCGATGGATCTGAAGGTGGACGTCGTGTTGGCCCCGCATCGCAATCCGCCTGATGGTAATGGTGGTCCAGACCATCGCGAGTTCTGGTTTCGCGATCCGGATGGGTATACCGTCGTCCTCGCCAGCCCCGATGGCGAAGCCTCATTGTATCTCGCTCGATTGGCGAAGAAGTAATATGGTCTGACAATCTACCAGCCCGCTTCGATCCCCTACCTCGTTTGAATGCGCTCGACAAAATGATTGACAAAACTTCCGTGTACGCTCAATTGCGACGTGACCTGACCGCCGTCTTCGAAGGCGAGCGAGATCTGATTGCTAATATGGCCAACTGCTCGGCGCTGCTGTTCCAATCGTTGCCCGATCTGAATTGGGCGGGTTTTTACCGTACGATCGGCAGTGATCTGGTACTTGGCCCCTTTCAAGGTCGGCCGGCATGCGTGCGGATCGGACTAGGTCGCGGCGTTTGTGGCGCCGCTGCCGCGAACAAGAAGACAGTACTGGTCCCCGATGTGCATGAGTTTCCGGGCCACATCGCGTGCGACGCCGCCTCGAAGTCCGAGGTCGTGATTCCACTCATCGATCGCGGCAGGGTGATCGCCGTGCTGGATCTCGACAGTCCGATCCTGAACCGCTTCGATCAAGCCGATGCAGACGGGCTCGAAACGCTCGTTGCTGTGTTATTGGAATCGTCGGATCTTTAACGGACGAACCAGTCGTTCGCGTGACTGGTCGGGAACCCACCGTCATTTCTTTGAAACGCCGAACCCACGCGGATGAGGCACGATGCGAACCGCGCAACTTTTGTACGACGGTTGTTTCGAATACGGATCGAACACCGGATCGGTCAACTGGTTGGTCACCTCGTAATGCATCGGCATGAAAACGATGCCGGTCGAGACAGCCGGCGTCAAAAATGCCATCGCGCGCACGTCGCCGCGCTGTGATTCGACAGTGACCCATTCGTTGGGGCTGATTCCCAAGGCACGCGCGTCGGCGGGGTTCAGTTCAATGAACGGATGTTCCGGATACAGCTTTCTCAGCACCGCCGACTTCGATGTCCGCGTCTGCGTGTGCCATTGCGATGCAGAACCTCGGCCGGTCAACAGCAGGAACGGAAATTTCTCCGATGGACGCTCGGTCAGTGGTCGCGGTTCTTCGACAATGAATTTGGCTCGACCGCTGGGATGATAGAACCGCCGGTCTTCGAACAATCGTCGTTCCTGGCGACGGTCACCATTTGACGCTGGGAAAGGCCACTGGATGCCGCCACGTTCTTCGATCTCGGCGTAGTCTTGGATTCCGGAAATATCGCAGGGACGCCCCGCAGACAGTTCTTTCAAGATCTCGAAGACAGCCGCCGGATTGCTCCAGCGTTTGAAAAGTTCGCCGCAGCCCCAATAGTGCGCAACCAGTCGAAAGATCTGAAAATCGGCCAGCGCCTGGCCCGGAGCGTGCCGCACTTTCTTCAGCACCCCCAAGCGCCGTTCCGAATTGATAAATGTCCCTTCCTTTTCGCCCCAGCCGGCGGCCGGCAACACGAGGTCGGCTCGCTGAGCCGTTTCGGTGCTGTGATACATATCCTGCACCACCAGAAAATCGAGTCGATCCAGGATGTCGCGCGCTTCCGTCTGATTAATCCACGAATGGGCCGGGTTGGTACAGATGACCCACAGCCCTTTGATCTTGCCGCGGACAATCCCTTCCATGATCTCATTGTACGCCCAGCTATTCTCTTTCGGTATTCGTCCCTGATCGATCTGCAGGATGCGGGCGACCTTTTCACGGTGTTCTTCAATCGTAAAGTCGTGGCCACCGAGCAGGCCGGTTGTATTGCTGAACAGCCGCGAGCCCATGGCATTGCATTGACCGGTGATTGAGTTTGCGCCGGTCCCTGGCCGACCGATGTTTCCCGTCATCAGAGCGACATTGATGATCGATTGAGCCGTCCGTACACCTTGGTAACTCTGGTTGACACCCATCGTCCACCAGAACGACGAGCTGTCTCGTTCGTGAATTGTTTGAGCAAACCGGTTCACTTGATCGAGCCGCAACCGGGTCTCACTACAAACACGACCGAGATCGAACGGTTCGACGAACTTGGCAAACTGCTCGAAACCTTCCGTCGATTGGTCGATAAATGATTGATCGATCCAGCCATTCTCGATCAAGATCCGCGCGATTCCATAGAACAACGTCTGGTCAGATTTGGGTGCAATCGCCAGGTGCTGCGTGGCCGACATGGCCGTTTCTGTCATGCGCGGATCGATGACGATGATCTCGGGCGAGCGCCGATTGCGCATCACTCGTTCCCACATGATCGGATGGGCGAGACAAGGGTTGGCACCGACGAACACGATTGCATCCGACTCTTCAAAATCGGCGTAGGTGTATGGCGGCGCATCGAAACCGAATGCCTGCTTGTACGCGACGACGGAAGTCGCCATGCATTGGCGCGTGTTTCCATCGCCATGCAGCATGCCCATCCCAAACTTGGCCAGCGCTCCCAGAAAGGCCATCTCTTCGGTCGGGATCTGACCCGTGCTCAGGAAGGCAACTGAATGCGGGCCATGTTTGTGCTGAATCGCTTTGAACTGAGTGACGAACTCGTTCATCGCGGTTTGCCAATCGACCGGCACCAGGTGTCCGCTGGCGTTCCGCAGCAAGGGTGTCGTTGCGCGATCGGGAGCATCGAGTACCGTTAGTGCTTCCCAACCTTTGGGACACGCCATCCCCAGGTTGACCGGGTACTCCGTGGTGGGCGAAAGATTGATCGCCTGACCTTCGCGTAAATGAATCTTTAAGCCGCAGCCGGTCGAACAATACCCGCACACCATCGTCGTCGTCGCATCGGGTTTGTTGCGAGTCGGGACTTGGCCGAGTCCATGTCCTGCCGGTTCAAGCAGTAGTTCGCGGGTGTAGGTTCCGTCGCGTTGATGGATCAATGAGACCAGTGGTAGTTCCGACAGAAGCTCGGCGATGGAACTCATGGGCGGACACCTCCCGGCATGCGCGGACTTGAGACCGCCGCGAAGAACAGATACCGTTCCAGCAACTCACCACCGACACAGCCCACCCAGGTCATGCAGATCGCAACCGCGATCACGGGGTTCGTTGCCAGGGCCGACGCCTGATCCAGGTTGCTGAGCAGGATCGTCGGCATCGCCACCGCACCAATCAGGCCCAGCCCCATGCGAGCGAACGCCACAGTCGACAATGCCCCCGTCACCAATAGCGCCGATCGTTTCATGGATGTAGTGCGGCGACTGGCCAGATGCCGCAACAGCGAAGCGTCAAACAAAAGCTTGACAATTCCGAATGCCATCAAGACGTGTGTCAAGCGCGGGCCGACACCCATCATCAACCGGCTCGCTGCCGATGTGTCGACGAACCATTGCAGGAGTAACAATGAAACCCAGGTTGTTGCCGATCCCAATAGTCCGGCCGTCAGGCAGAAGCGGGCAATCGTTTGTTCAAAACTCCAAAGGTCGCGTTGCGTGAAGACATAGATCATGGCCGAACAGAACAGGCCGATCAGTCCTGTCACGGCCACAGCGCCTCCTGCAACGGTCAGAAGCGGATTCACCAGATCGGCCCAGGCTTGGCCGAGTGGAATCGACTTGGATCCAATCCAGCAGGCCGCAGCGTAGGGAACTGCTAGTCCAGCAAACAGCCCGAAGAACAGAATCTCGCGACTGAGCCATGAGTGCCGCCAACCGAGAATCCCGCGAAAGGCATACAAGGGACGTCCCAAGTGGCAGGTACTGGCCATGAGGGCCATCAATCCCAGAATCAAGGCACTCGTCGCATGCAGTGGTTCAAACAACGCGGCGAGTTCCGATGGCATGCGCGCGTTAAACAGACATCCCATCGTGAATGCGCCAACAGATAACTGTGTCAGCACCAGCATCACGATCAACGGCCAATGCGGATGTTCGGGGCTGATCGAGTAATAGTCGGCGGGCAGCATGTTCCGCGGAAAGGCCCGCTTCGTTTTGTAGGTCGTCGTCGGAAAGGTTAGCGACGGTTCCGGCGCTGCGGGCAAGAAGTTGTCCGCCTCGGAATCGTCGAGGACCTTTTGAATCGTGACGGTCCGAATCGCAATCGCTTCATGCGGACACGCTTGTACACAGGCTGGTGCTTCACCACGGGACAGACGGTTGGAACACATGTCACACTTGCGGACGATACCCTTCGAACTGTGATATTTCGGTACGTTGTATGGACAGGCCAGAGTGCAGTACTGGCAACCAAAGCATTGATCGTCCAAGTGCCTGACGATTCCCGTTTGCGAATCCTTTTCGTACGCATTCACCGGGCAGGCGATCATGCATGCCGGTTCCAGGCAGTGATGGCACGCGGCCGTGACATGCTGCATGATGGGCGACGATTCAGTCCCACCGACCAACAGTCCCACATCGCGCCAGGTCTCGCGATCGTCGAGTCCATTCAGCGAATGACAGGCGGTCACGCACGCTTTGCAACCCGAGCAGCGATCCAGATCGACCTCGAACGCATATTGCTGTCCCGGCCCAGGCGGCGTGGCAGGCAACAGCTTTTCGTAGTAACGAGACTGATCGGGCGGGCGATCGGGATTGTGGTCGCGCGAAAACGCTTCGACCGCCGTCAGCGTTTGCTGTTGTTCCAGCAACAGAGAAATCAAAGATGCCCCGTCGTGCCCGGCAAACGGTTGATCGATGAACCCTCGCTGGAAATCGTCGAGAGTCAGTGGCCGAGTCTCGACGCTTGTCATGACAGCGTCACCAACTCGTGATGATCGGCACAACTGGTTGCCAATTTGCAGCCGATTTCGGTGGAGTGTCGTCGATCGAGTTCTTCGATCGACGGCAATTCCAGATAAACGTCATTCCCTTCGATGCGGACGGGAAAGGTGTCAATCTTATATTCGGGATCTGACAGTGATTCGCCAGATTCCAACGAGAACGTCTTCTTGTGCAGCGGGCAGGCAACTTTGGGGACGCCGTTCGCATCGCCAATCATGCCGCGAGCGAGCACGAAAGCTTTCTTGTGCGGGCACATGTTCTGCGTCGCGTACCATTCGCCGCGAGTCGTGCAATTAAAGATCGCAATCTGCGACTGACCATACTTGATCGTTGCCCCACCGTCGATCGGGAAGTCGTCAGTCGTACCGACTTTCACCCAACGCAATTCAGACTCGTCCGGACGGCCGAACTGCTGATCGACTTGCGACTGGAATTGGTCGAGCGACACCACGTCGGTCGGCCAATCACCTGGCCGTTGTTGACCTCGTTCAGACACGAATTCGATGCAGGGCTCCGTTTCGTCGGTGTTCACGAACTGACGGAAACGAGCACGTTTGACCGGGTCGTTCACGACCGCCTTCCATTCGCACTGATACGTGTCGACCAGGTATTGCAGCATCGATTCGAGCTCACCCGCAATGCCGAGTTTGTCTTCGACGATGACTTCGCGAATGTGCTCGATGCCACCTTCCAGCTTGTCGCACCAGACGGATGTTCGAGTCAGTTTGTCCGCCGTCGTGATGTAGTACATCAGGAAGCGGTCAATGTATTTCAGTGCGGTTGCTTCGTCGATACACGCGGCTAGCAGTTCCGCGTGTCGCGGTTTCGTGCCGCCGTTTCCGCAGACGTATAAGTTGTAGCCACCTTCCACCGCGATCAGGCCCACATCTTTCGATTGAGCTTCGGCACATTCGCGTGTGCAGCCGGACACTGCCATCTTCAGTTTGTGCGGAGATCGGATGCCCTTGTACCGGTTCTCGACTTCGATGGCGAAACCGACGGAGTCGCGGACCCCGTAACGGCACCAGGTAGTTCCAACGCAGCTCTTGACCGTTCGCAACGACTTGCCGTAGGCGTGACCGCTCTCAAAGCCAGAATTGACCAGTTTCTCCCAGATATCAGGCAAGTCCTGAACCTGAGCGCCAAACAGGTCGATGCGCTGGCCACCGGTAATCTTTGTATACAGCTTGTATTCTTGAGCAACCTCACCCAGCACAATCAGTTTTGCGGGCGTGATCTCGCCCCCGGCCACGCGAGGTACGACCGAGTACAAGCCGCCACGCTGCATGTTGGCCAGGAACCGGTCGTTGGTGTCCTGCAACGTCTCATGAGCAGGATCGAGAATCACATCGTTCCAGAGAGAGGCCAGGATCGATGCGATCGGCGGCTTGCATAGCTCGCAGCCCGATCCTTTCCCGCACTGTGTCAGCACCTCTTTAAAAGTTTTCAGTTGCTTGGTCTTGATGATCGCGAACAGTTCGGTTCGCGAGTAGGCAAAGTGTTCGCACAGATGGTTCGTGACCTGTTTACCCAGCTTTTTCATTTGAGCTTTGAACAGGTCGGTCACCATCGGGAAGCATCCGCCACAACCGGCTCCAGCTTTGGTACAGGCCTTGACCGCGGCAGGCGAATCGAGATTCTGATCGCAGATCGCACTGCAAATCGCGCCTTTTGAAACGTTGTTACACGAGCAAACTTGGGCCGAGTCGGGCATGCTGTCGATGCCGCCCAGCGACGCCCCCGATGAACTGCCAACAATCAGTTCGTGTGGTTTGCACGGCAGTGGCGCCTGTGATTTCGCCATCATCGATAGCGCGCCATACTCAGACGCATCGCCGACAAGAATTCCACCGACTAGGCGCTTGCCGTCGAGCGAGAACAGCAGTTTCTTGTATTTGCCGCTGAACGGATCTTCGAAATGGAGTGGAATGGCGCGTTCTGCCGGTGCTTCGTAATCGCCAAAGCTCGCGACGTCGACGCCCATAAGTTTCAGTTTCGTCGACAGGTCAGCTCCCTGAAAATGTGCTTCCTTGCCGGTCAGGATCAGGGCCAGTGTGTCGGCCATTTCGTAACCGGGTGCCACCAACCCATACACCATGCCGTTATGGAGCGCACATTCGCCGATCGCGTAGATATTTGAATCGGACGTACGCAACTGGTCATCGACGGCAATCCCGCCGCGCGGACCAATTGTCAGTCCTGATTGTTTCGCCAGGTCATCGCGTGGGCGAATACCGGTCGAGACGACGATCATGTCGACGTCCAGGCGTGTCCCGTCCTGGAACTCGATTCCTTCGACGTGACCATTGCCGTGGATCTCTTTGGTTCCTCGGTTCAAATGCACTTTGACGCCCAGCGTCTCGATCTTGTTAACCAGTACTCGTGAACCTGCGTCATCGATCTGGCGCGGCATCAGGCGACCGTTGTACTCAATGACGTGAGCTTCCAGACCCAGATCGTAGACTGCCTTGGCGGCTTCCAGCCCTAACAACCCGCCGCCGATGACCGCGCATCGCTTTGAACGCGATGCGTAATCAATCATTCGTTCCAGATCTTCAATCGTACGGTAGACGAACACACCACTCTTGTTGACGCCGGGAACCGGCGGCACAAAAGGGTATGAGCCCGTCGCCATGACGATGGTGTCGTAATTGATCTCAACGCCTTTTTGAGACATCACGACCTGACGCTCGCGGTCGATCCGATCGACGCGATCGCCGATATGCAATTCAACACCGTGCGAGGCGTACCAGTCGAGTTTCGCCAGCATCAGTTTTTCGGCGTCACGATGCGCGAAGAACGATGTCAGCCCGACGCGGTCGTAGGCCGCTCGCGGTTCTTCACAAAACGTCACGATTCGATATTGATGGGCCGTGTCGTACTCGACCAGTTTCTCACAGAATCTGAGACCCACCATGCCGTTGCCGATGACGACAATCGTCTTCAACTCGGGATGAGGGCTTAGATTCGATCGCGATGCAATCATGACTTGTCCTGAAACTCAGAAAGTCTGCCAGAGGGTGGTGGTCTGCGCCGCTCTCAGACGGCAGCGGGGGTGACATTGGCCAGCTTCAACCCAACTGGCTCGCCTGTCAGATTGCTCGCTCCCTCAGCTCCTGACTGGAACTCTTCCATGAAACGAATGGTCAGAATCGAGAACGAGGCACACGTGACGAACACGCCCAGGATGAACAGGGCCGTCGGCCAACTGATCGCGGAACTCTTGAACAGGAATCCGGCTGCGACCGCCCCTGCGTTTCCACCCGCACCGACGATTCCGGTGACGCTGCCGAGCGACTGGCGATTGATGAAGGGGGCCACGGAATAGGTCGCACCGTTCGACATCTTTACAAACAGCCCCAGCAACATGAGCAGCGGAATCCCCACTGCCAACGTGCGGGCCTGCGAGAACAACAACAGCGAGATTCCTTCGCAGAACAAAGCGATGAACAGCCACTTCACGCGACCGTTCAGACCCCAGCGATCACCGAATCGATCCCCGACGATGCCTCCCAGGGCGCGAGCGAACAGATTCATGCCGCCAAACAATCCAGCAATCATCCCGGCGGTCCCGACAGCCTTCAGTGGATCGACTGATTTCAATTCGCTGAAATAGTCGACGAAGTACAGAGCGGCGACGTTATCCAGCGTCAGTTCGATGCCGAAACAGCACGCGTATGCGAGGAATAGAGCCCAAACGCGATAGTCTTTACAGACACGCAGGAACGAACCTCGGACTGATTTCTTGGATGGCAGCAATCCCTGCGCTCGCAATGGACCGAAGTTACCTTCAGGAGTGTCCTGAGTCAGGAAGTAGTAGGCCACACCCATCAAGGCGCAGACCACGCCGGCGACAAACATGCTGACTCGCCACGAAGCCGCCGTGCTGAATCCGAACCAACTGACGAAGGCGGCGAAGATCAGCGGCATCACCATTTGAGTGACCCCGCCACCCAGATTGCCCCAACCGGCCGTCGTTGCGTTTGCAGTGCCGACGCACTTGGGGGCAAACATGATCGAAGTGTGATACTGCGTCACCACGAACGACGCCCCAATCACGCCGATTGCAATGCGGAACAATAGGAACGTCGTGTAATCGTAAGCGAATCCGATCGTCATCACCGGAATCGAACCGATTAATAACAGGCCTGAATAAGCCAATCGTGGACCGATTCGATCACAGAACCACCCGATGAACAGGCGGGCAAAGATCGTGATCGCGACCGAACCGATAATGCACCAGCCGACTTGATTCTTGTCGAGGTGAAACTCTTCGCGTACGACCGACATCAAAGGCGCAATACCGAACCAAGAAAAGAAACAGCAAAAGAACGCGATCCACGCCATGTGAAACGCGCGCATCTGTGGGGAATGAATATCAAGCAGTTGGATGCGGGTCGCCTTGGCCGAGGGATTCATTTCGGGAGTGTTCCTGGTTAATCGGTCTTAACAGGTGAGGTCTGCGGGCGCGAAACCAACTGTTGTCGACCAGCGTTTTGGCAAAGTGCGTGCCCTTAGGGCGTGCTGATAGAACGATCGACAACTCAACTTCGGAGGGCCGAACGATCGAATGTGGAAGGTCACAGAGATTGAAGCGACCGCCGAACGGGGCTGTGTTCCAACGGTTCCCGTCTCCGGATCGGCGATCTATGACGACTGCACGCGTGGATGCATCTGTTGATGTAAAAGCATGTTACGAAACGAACGGTGAAGCCGACGAACCGCGCAGAGATCAGCATCAAGAACATGAGTTCACCTTCAACTCGCCGTTCCTGCGATGCTTCGAGTCGACACCTGTGTTTGCTTACAAGTGCAGCATTCAATTGCTGGGTTTGCTGGCAATTGAGTCTCGGGTGCAAGGGGCGCATTCCGACTTTACGGATGCGTCAGACAGAGAATGCCCTTGGCGAGAGCGAAGATTCCCGTCAGAACTGGCACATTGTGCAAATCACGATTTCCGGGAATGCGCTTTGCGGACCTTCATGATTCGACATTTTTGATGCGAGGGTGCGGTACGTCCAGTAGTCTCGCCTCCGCTGCAACTCGCCTTCCATCAACTCAAAACGAATCGGTCAGTTTGAATGCAGCGAGACAATCCCGCACGTCGACTCGACAAACGACTCTGGTTGTCGCTGGGCGTTTTTGCCACCTTGATCGTCCTCCATCAATGTTTGATTCAACCGTCATTGATCCGAATGACGTCGGACGCTCCGGTGATTAACATTGCCGGTCGGCAACGAATGTTGTCGCAGAAACTGACGAAAGCGGCGCTGGCCTTCGTCAACGCTGATTCGATGGCGGCTCGACAGCGATACCAGTCAGAACTGAAGAATACGCTAGACACATGGACCAAGGCACACGCCTCACTCCGCGCCAATCATTCAAACTCGGACACATCAATCACGGCCCTTGACGAAGGCTACCAATCGATCGAAAGGCACTTTCAATCGATGGCCGCTGCCGCACAGGCTCTGGTTGACGGTTCGTCAGAATTACCCAGCCGCGCCGAACTCGAGGTCTTGCTCAGTCACGAGTCCGATTTCTTGATCAGAATGAATGCGCTCGTCGGTTTGTATGAGTCCGAAGCGCGCCTGCATGTGTGGCAACTGCAGATGCTGGGGATGACAATCATGATCATCATTCTCGCGACGCTGCTCGCCTTCCAGTTTGCGGTCATGCGACCGGAACTGAGCATCGCTGGACAGAAATGGGAACAGATTGAGTCGCGGTATCAGTTGCTGGTCGAATCGATGACGGACGGAATTGTCGTCTTCAACCGCCAAGGGCAGATCGAATTCGCGAATCGGCGATTCAGCAGCCTGCTGGGCATCGACCCACAACGTGTCGTGGGACAGGCTGCTTCACCCTATCTCAACGAGTTGGACCGGAAGCAGTTTGAACACTTGCTCGCTGCGCGTGACGAATTCTCCGGTCCGATCGATATGAAGCTGCACAGCACGACGGGCCGTGAGGTCGATGTGATGATCTCGCCACGCCGACTGATCGATCGTCACGGAAATTTCGAGGGGTTGTTGCTGGTCGTCACCGATGTCACGTCCCGGAAGACGATCGAGCAACGCAGCCAACAACTGCAAATCCAATTGGCTCATGCGGACCGATTGAAATCCATGGGTGCCATGGCTGCAGCACTGGCGCACGAAATCAATCAGCCACTGGGCGCGATCTCGAATTATGCCGAGGGTATCCTGGCGCGTTTGACGGGCGCGAAGGAAGATCCACAAGACATGGTGGCTCCGCTGCGTCAAATTCTGCGAGCGGCACATCGCGGCGGTGAAATTGTTCGACGCACTCGCAATTTCGCTCGCCGCCGCCCGTATCAAGCAGACGTGGCCTCGATGAATGAATTGGTCGTCGAAGTTGCCGAGTTATGTCGACCAGAAGCGCGTCGTCGTGGTGTCACGATCGAATTGTCCCTGGACGACGAGCTTCCCACGCTGACGGTGGACGGTATTCAGATCCAGCAGGTGCTGACCAACTTGATTGGAAATGCGTTTGTGGCGCTGGAGCAATCAGAGAACAAACCGCAATGGATCAGGTTGTCGACGTGCCAATCGAGTGGCGATTCGGTTGAGGTCACCGTCGCCGATTCTGGTCCTGGACTACCGCTTGATCAGGCTGAATCCCTGTTCGAACCTTTCTTTACGACCGAGCAGAATGGAACCGGTTTGGGATTGGCGATCGCTCATGGAATCATCGAAGCCCACGGTGGTCACATCTGGACTGACCTGAAGGTTGATTCAGGCGCGGTCTTCAAGTTCACATTGCCGATGACTCCACCCTGGAAACATCAAAACGAATCGTCCACCGAAGACGAAGAGCCGCCCACTGATAGCGAAGCCGAGCATCAATCCGACTTGCCACCCGTTGTGGCAAATCATCATCGACAGGCGACGCCCCCTTACCTTCCTGTCGAACCACGATCATCCGATCGGACTTCTTCGGTGTCACGAGCAATATGATGTTGGCGGAAACTCAGGCGACGGCATTCATCGTGGACGACGATCCCGATATGCGCGCGTCGCTGGAATATCTAGTTCAATCTGTTGGGATTGCAACCATCGCCTATCCATCGGCGACTGAGTTTCTGGCGACATTCGCACCCTCGCAGTCAGGTTGCCTCGTCTGTGACGTCCGCATGCCCGAAATGACCGGACTGGATCTTTTGGAACAGATCAGCCGTCGCGGAAACCTGCTGCCAGTGATTTTGATGACCGCGTATGCCGACGTTCCGATGGCCATTCGAGCTTTGAAATTGGGCGCGGCGGATTTCATTGAAAAACCGTTCACCGCTCAGTTGATGCTGGAAGCGATTCAACGAGCGCTGGCCGACGATCAAGGTCGAAGGGCATCGCTGCAGATCTGGGAAGAGTTCGGTCAACGGATGGCTCAACTGACTGACAAAGAACGTCAGACTCTGGCGCTGATTCTTTCGGGTGCGGCGAACAAAGCGATTGCTGCGAAACTGGAAATCACCGAACGAGCGATCGAAGTTCGTCGAGCATCCATCATGAAAAAGCTGTCGGTGAATTCTTTTGCCGAACTGATCCGACTGGTCACCCACTACGAATTGTTGTTTCCCCACCAGCGATCCGTGCTGGAATCCGATTCGTAGCCACGGCATCACTCCGACTGCAAAGAGTGGACGCTGGAACCACAGATTACCGTTCATTGACGGGTCAGGGCATTCATGACACAGTCACGTGGGAACAATTCAGATCCCTGCGACTCGTGGTAGCTCGATGACATCGAATGACCTGTTGGTGATGCGAACCATCTGCAAGCGCTTCGGTGCCACGCAGGCACTGCAGAACGTTTCGCTGACTGTCCGAGCGGGGCATGTTCTGGCGCTGATTGGTGAAAACGGAGCCGGCAAGAGCACATTGATGAAAGTATTGAGTGGTGCTCATGCGCCCGATTCGGGCACGATGCTGCTCGCCGGACAGGCATACGCACCTCAAGGTCCGCATGATGCTCGACTGTCGGGCGTGGGCATGATCTATCAGGAACTGAATCTCGCCCCTCATCTGTCCGTTGAAGACAACATTGTGCTGGGGCAGGAACCGCATTGGTGCGGTATTCGCAACCGTCGCAAACAACGTGAACAAGTCCGTGACGCCCTCGACCTGTTGGGACATCGTGACCTGCGTCCCGAGACACGCGTGGGCGATCTGTCGATCGCCGCACAGCAACTCGTCGAAATTGCTCGCGCGTTGGTTTCCGAATCCAAGGTGCTGGTTTTCGACGAGCCGACCAGTTCATTATCTCGGCGAGATGTTGACCATTTGTTTGCCGTCATCCGCAAGCTGCGCGACGCGAGTTATGGCATTGTCTACATCAGCCATTTTCTGGAAGAGATACGGCAACTCTGCGACAGCTATGCCGTCCTGCGCGATGGTCGCTCGGTTGGAGCAGGCGAGCTGGCCGGTGTGTCCGATGCGCAGATCGTCAGTCTGATGGTTGGACGCGGCGTCGCAGAACTGTTTCCAACTGTCCCTCATCAAGCTGGCGAAACGTTGCTGTCGATCTCAGGCCTCAGTGGCGAGTCCTCACCCCGAGCGGTATCGCTGGAATTGCGACGTGGCGAGATCGTTGGACTGGCTGGTTTGATCGGGGCAGGGCGGACGGAACTGTTACGGTGCCTGTTTGCGCTGGATCCCGTCCGGCAGGGGACCGTCAAAGTCGCCCGGGCGTCGATTCGTCATCAGACGCGTGCGCGAATTCAGGCCGGACTGGGACTCGTTTCGGAAGATCGCAAGACGGAAGGCCTGGCTCAGTCTCGTTCGATCGCCGACAATCTGACGATCAGCCGCTTGCATCCCTATACATGGGGTGGACTGCTGAATCTGCGACGCCGGCACGCTCAGGTCACGCATTGGATGAATCGTTTGCAGGTCAAGGCGTCGTCGCCGGATCAGACGATCAGTGAACTCTCGGGCGGCAATCAGCAGAAGGTCGCCATTGCACGTGTGCTGCACCAGCAGGCCGACATTCTGTTGTTGGACGAACCGACACGTGGTATCGATGTCGGCACCAAAGCCGAGATTTATCGGCTGATGGGAGAACTGGCTGCAGAAGGCAAGACGGTTTTGTTCGTCAGTTCATATCTGACGGAATTGCTCGCGGTGTGCGATCGCATTGGTGTGATGTCAGGAGGCTGTCTACGCGAAGTACGACCAACCAAAGACTGGACCGAAGAATTGATTATGAGCCTGGCGGTCGCGAAGTCGACCTGACCGAATTGATGCAACATCCGAGCCGTGCAGTGCAATTGTTTATTCTTCACTCGGTAGTTGACCGGCATAGCACTTTGCGGCCCGCACATCGTCACCCATTTTTTCAAATGCGCGGCCCATCAGTTTCTGCACGTCAGCCTTCGGAATCACTTCACCGGTCTCAACTTGCTCGCAATGATTCAGGCATTCTTTCGGCTGACCTTCGAGCAGCGCGATTTCTGCCAGTTTCCAGCGAGCCCGATTGCGCCAACCAGACCGTTGGCCGTCCGCAAGCTGTTCCAGGATCTGACGAGCCGACTCGGTAGCTCCGTTGGAGTACTCGTAATCTGCCAACCAATATCGCATTTCGATTTCGATCGACTTCGTGGTGCCGTTTGCCAATGACCGTAAGTAGATGTCTGACATCTGATCATCGAATCCGAGATCAGCGTAGGCCCGACCAATGAGCAGGTGCCCAGTCTGGCCAAGCCATTCGACATCGGACCGCAGTGCTATCAACGACCGGTACAAGAACGCACCCTCGTTCGGGCGCAGATCCGCATTGACGGTATTCCAGCGTGCATAGGCCGTCACAAAAGCAGCCGCTCGGCGTACCGAGGCTTCTTCCAGCAACATGCGGTGCAAAAAGACTGCGTCGGCAGCTTCCGAATATCGTGACTGAACCAAAAACGACAGCCCCATCAGCACCGCAGCACGCGCTTGCTCGTTCGTGCGGCCGCGTGCTTCCGTCGCTCGACGGAACTGGTAGATCGCTTCCTGCGAATCACCCATATCCAACAGCATCCGCCCCATCATGATCAGAGCGTCGGTATGAAGTTCATGTTCGGGCGCACCATCGACAATGAACCTCAGTTGTTGACATCCGGCCGAGTAATCGGCCAGACGAAAATCGATTTCGCCTGAGTTGTAAGCGGCGTGAATCGCCAAGGACGTTGTCTCTTTACCAATCAGGGACGCATATATCGCGGCAGCCTTTTTCAACTGACCGCCCATTTGTGCGAATTGCCCCTGTTCAAACTTCGCATGGTTTGCCAGCCGATGTTCAGGAATCCATTCCGGCAAGCTGGACAGCGTCTGAATGATCATCGCTCGTGACTGTTCGTTGTGTCGTCCACTGCGAGTGATAACGACTTTGCCCTGATCGAGACTCCAGTTGGCTTTCAGTTCAGAACAAAGGACGGTCAATAGCCAATACACCGGACGTTTTTCCAGCGACAGATTGGCCAATCGTGCAGTCTGTCGATCGGCGGGCAAACCGGACCAGTCCACACTCCATCCACATTCCTTTGCGACGCATTCAACGACCGACTGCACTGTCTGGTTTGAAGCACACACATCCGCGGACCATGTTTCAGGTCGAGACTGTACTTCTCCGCGAATGACAGGACGTTTGACAGTGCAGGTCAACGCGTTGTCCGGCAAGGTGGCGTCGGGAGTAAGAGTGTCGAGAAGCAGGGTTTCGTCACCCCATCTTAGTGCTGTCTCAAGTGGCCAGTTAATCAGCTTGGCAAGCGGAACAGAGGGAACCCCTTCATCCTGGGTCCACTGTTGAATTGCCTCTTCTGCCAGGGCTAACGGGAACAGGAAATCGATTTCCTGAGACATGGCCTTGGGTAATCGAGATTCAGAACTGATCGGCATGGTCAGAGGGCGCAGCAAAGCCACTGCCTGTTCCGGTTCCTTCAATCGCAACGAAGTACGGGCTTGCGCAAAAGTGGCAGCGGCCTTCAGTACCAGATTGTCGGTGGTACTGGTGACAGAACGAAAGCTCTCCATGGCTTCGTTCCATAGCCCAAGCTCTTCCTCGCACAAGCCAACCCGGTATAGAAGCTCTGGTGCCATCTGTTCCGGCTCAGAGCTTCCGAGGGCTCGGTAATAGTTGAGCGCCACTTCGAAACGCCGCTCCAGAAACTTGCGATCGCCCAATTCACGATTTGCGGTTCGCAGTTTGGGATCCAGATCATTCGGGTTCCACGCATGCGGGCTGACGACTGGGGCGATGACGGGCTTTCTGATCGACGCTTTGAGCCGGACAGCTCCCAATCCGAACGCGATCGGTAGAACGGCGACCCCCGTCAGGACGACCGAATAGAGGAGCGAAGACTTGGGAGTTGCCGTTGCTTCCACAGCTTTTTGTGTCGAAGCGGCAGGTTCTGCCGGAGTTGGCGCTGTGGTCTGAGGCGCGGGTGCGGCATGGGCCTGCGCTGGAGCCGGTTTATGAGCTGTCATCGCCACTTGACCTTGACCAAAGAAGTCGAACTAGCAAATATGCCGCACGTTTCCACAAGAGCAAACGATATAAACCTAGGATCTGTCAGTTCGTCAGATTGTTTGGGGTAGTTGCCGTGCGAATCGATCCGGGAAGTTCGAACATTCCGCCTGTACCTGGCCGATCGCCCGGACGTCCGAACCGGCGCGTGCAGTCAACCAGCACTTCACCCGAACAGCTTGCCGATTCCGGGACGCCAGCCGAGATCGCGCCATTCATGGCGAGTTTGGGAGATGTCGTCGATGTTCGCATGGACGTTGTGGAAGAGGTCCGTCAACGCCTGAACCGCGGCGAACTTCTCACGCGTGACGCCGCCGAAAAAACGGCATCCGCCATTCTTGCCGATCTGGCAAGTTTCATCGGTCAATAAGAGCATTCTCTGCTTGCAATTCGGCCTGCGCCGTTACAACCGCCCGGCTGACCCGGCCGCGGTTCGGCGGGATTCGCGATTGAGTTGGGTTCAGAATAGCGATACTGCTCGCGCGTTGCTGGTGGCCAGGACAAACCCACGTTTTCCTTTGTGGGGCGAATCAGGATCCTTCTGGATTGGATCACGCTCTATATCTATATATCTATGCGCGTTCGATGACAGCATTCTCCTGGGATCGGATCGCGAGGCATTCGAGGTTCGGTGAACAAACCCGTGCCTTCGAGCAGAGTGGCTGGAGTGACCTATTCTTCATTGAGGGGGCGAGGTCAATCGCCGTTTGGACCCGGTGCCGATTGCGACAGATAGCGCAATTGTAAGGCGGTGTCCAGCGGACTGAACGGCGGACTTGGCCTGTCTTCAGAGGAAATGGTCCGGTTACGGATCTTTTTCGCAGATTTTCGGCAAGTCGATTCAACCCGACTCGATATCTCTTTCACGCACGGGGGACGATTTCAGATGCCGCCAGACAAGCGTCTGCTCCCGAGGAAAACAAACACGTTTTTGTCTGAGGCCCTCTCAATCAAGGAAACACCGCATGACTCTCTCCGTCAACACTAACGTTGCTTCGCTTAATGCGCAAAACGCGTTGCAGGCGAGCCAGTCTCGCTTGAACACATCGCTGTTGCGATTGTCGACGGGCTTGCAGATCAACAGCGCTGGCGATAACCCTGCTGGCCTCGTGACCTCGTCGTTGCAAGCGTCTCAGATCTCCGGTTTGACACAATCCATTCAGAACATTCAAACGGGTGCGGCGTTGAGCCAGACGGCTGACTCATCGCTGGCCAACATCAATAACCTGCTGGTTCAGGTCCGTACGCTCGCTGCGAACTCGGCCAACACCGCAACCCAAAGCACTGCGTCGCTGGCTGCTAACCAGGCAAGTGCCACGGCTCTGTTGTCCTCCATCGACAACATCGCTGCCACCACGAAATTCGGTACCGTCAACCTGCTCGACGGTTCGTTCACCGCCGCTCAGTTCCAGACGGGTGCTTTCTCGGGCCAGACCGCCTCGCTAACGATTGCGGCTTCTGACTCGACAACCCTGGGTGTGAACGGTATCGACCTCACGACCGCTGCCGGTGCCACGGCCGCGTTGACCGCGATTGACGCGGCAATTAGCACGGTCGCCACGGCTCGCGGAAACATCGGGTCCTTCATTTCCGGTACATTGAACGCCACGAAGGACAACAATCAGTCACAGCTCACGAATCTTCAACAGGCTCAATCCCTGTTGACCGATACGAACTATCAGACGGAAATCGCGAACTACACCAGCGAAAACATTCGGCAACAAGCCGCTTCGACGGTGCTCGGATTCGCTAACCAGAGCAATCAATCGATTATCTCGTTGCTGCGTGGTCAGTAATCAATCACGAGCACGAGTTTGTTTTGACGCGAAGGGAGCCTGCGTACCGCAGTGCTCCCTTTGTGCCTTGAATCTGGCTGCGTTTTCGTCCCACTAGATCGGCACCCACAATGTCATCGAACATTTCCTTTACGGGGCTTGCTTCAGGGCTGAATACGACCGCTCTGATTCAGAACGTCTTGCGCTTTAACCAGCAACGGATCACGTTGCTGCAGCGAACCGTAACAACCGATCAGACGCAGCAGTCGTCGGTCCAAGGAGTTCAGACTCGTCTGCAAACCCTGGAGACTCAAGCCGCGCAATTGGCTCAGTCACAGGGCAGTGTGTTTGATGCCAAAACAGCAACGACCAGCAATTCCAGCCTGCTGACAGCTTCGGCAGGCACGGGCGCGACCACGGGATCAACGAGTCTGAAGATCCTGTCGTTGGCTCAAGCCAGCCAGATCGCATCCCAGGGATATGCCGACGCCAACAGCACCATCTCTCAGGGTACGTTTCAAATTCAGGCTGGATCGAAGAGTGCCACGATCACGGTCGATTCAACGAACAACACGCTCTCTGGACTTGCGTCAGCGATCAATGCGGCAGGTGTCGGTGTTTCGGCGACCGTGGTTAATACGGGAACTGGTGATTCGCGCACCGATCCGTATCGCCTGATCCTGACCTCGACCTCGACGGGAACCGCCAACGCCATCAAGTTCACGAACAATCTGGCAGCCAGCGGCGGTGGCGCTGTTCAACCGAATTTCAGTTCCTCAGTCATAGGTCCGGCTGTGACGGACACCAGTTTCTCGGGAACTTCGGCCGTCACATCAGGTGGCACCTATACTGGAGCCGCCAACGATACGTTCACTTTCAAGGTCGTCAATGGTGGTACAGTCGGTACCACCAATGGAATCCAGGTGTCCTATAGCAACACCAGTGGAACTCAGACTGGCACGCTGACTGTCAATGCGTCCGATGTGGGATCACCCATCAATGTCGTTGATGGAGTTCAGGTGAACTTCGGCGCGGGAACTTTGAACAACGGCGACCAATTCACCGTCAACGTCAACTCGCCTACCATTCAAGCGGCGACAAACGCCCAGGTCCAATTGGGATCGGGTGCTGGGGCAGTTGTCGTGCAGAGTGCCACGAATACCCTGACGAACCTGATTCCAGGTGTCACATTGTCGCTGCAGTCGGCCGATCCGAACCAGACCGTGCAGGTGAATGTTAACAATGACGTGTCATCTGTCGCGACACAGATCACAAACTTCGTCAATGACTACAACGATTTTGCAAGCTACCTGGCTCAACAGACGGCCTATACGCCCGGCACTGGCACGTCGCTCGGAACCGCAGGACCATTGAATGGAAATACGTCGATTTTAGGGCTGCAAAACCAGATCCAGCAGACGCTGCTGACGATCGCCCCGAACCTGCCCACACAGGTCAATCGACTGTCGGCGCTCGGCATCACGCCCGATGCGAACGGCCAGTTGCAGATCGACACGGCGAAACTGAATAGCGCGTTGAGCGGCGGAGTCAGTGGTGTCACCTTTAATGACATCAAAAGCCTGTTTAGTCTGCAGGGTCAATCCAGTTCGGCGGGAGTGCAATTCGCCACCGCCAGTGACAAGACGGTCGCCACGTCGACCACGCCCTATACGGTGCACATTACGCAAGCAGCAGCCAAAGCATCGATTACTTCCGGAACCATCTCCTCAAGCACGGTGATCGACAATACCAATAACACCTTGTCGCTGACTGTCGACGGCAAGTCGACAGGAACGATCACGCTGGCTGCTGGTACCTATACGCAACAAGGGTTGGCCGACGAGTTAGAGAGCGAAATCAACGCTGCGGTTGCCGGCAACGGGAGTTCAGTCACCGTGTCGGTCAGCAACAATCAACTGATTCTTTCATCCGATCGATACGGATCTGCTTCGACGATTTCCGGATTGTCTGGTTCGGCGTTGACACCCCTGGGATATACCGGTGGCCAGTCATCCACCGGGACTGACGTCGCTGGATCATTTGTCGTCAATGGCGTCACCGAAGCGGCAACCGGCATCGGTCAGGTTCTGACGGGAAATGCCAACAACACGAACACATCGGGTCTTGTTGTCTCCGTTTCGCTAACGTCATCACAGATTGCCGTCGGGGGTACAGATTCGACGTTGACGGTGTCGCGCGGGATTGCGTCGACTCTCGACAATTCGCTGAAAACCCTGCTCGATCCGGTTAACGGACAGCTAACCCTAATTAACAACCAGATCACGACGAATATTCAAAGTGCGCAGAAGGATGTGACCGATCAAACGAACGCGATGAATGCTCAGCAGACAGCTCTGATGGCACAATTCGCAGCGCTCGAAGCGGTCATGGCCAATCTGCAGAACGAAAGCAACCTGTTGACGAGCCTGGCCAACGGTGGTTCGACTTCGTCATCCTCCTCGACTTCAACTTCGCCGAACTTTTCGTCACCAACATAAGGCCCGACGGCTCGTAAAGCGGATACAAGCACTCTCGCTCCTCGAGAGTTTCATAAAAGGGCTACGTCTAGATGAAACGACTGGATTCCTACGCACAGTCTGCCGTTCAATGGACTCGCATCGAAATGCTGTTGGCCGCCTTCGAAGGAACAATCTCGCGGCTTGAAACAGCACAAAAGCTGATCGAACAGGACGAATTCGAGCGAGCTCAACCGCTGCTATTCACTTCCCAACGACTCGTGTTGGCACTGTACGAAGGCATTGATCTTCGTTACGGAGACATTCCTGCCAACATGCAGAAGCTGTATCTGTTCGTGCTGGGCTGTATCGGAGTCGGCGAGAAACTGGATCTTCCCGCCGCGCTGAAGGTGCTCAAGATCATTCAAAGTGGTCTGCAGGATATCCGCGAAACGGCCAACGAGATGGAACGCAAAGGCGAATTGTCGTCTGTCACCGAAACCCCCAAGGTTTTGAAATATATTGTCGCATGATCATTGCAAAACAACCGACGATCTTCTGAACGTCACTCTGTCGGCGTCAGAAGATCCAGTTGTTTTCTCGACAACCATGAGTCCATGCCGTTCTAGCGACGACTCACACCTTGTTGAAGATTTCGCTCGCGTCAGGCGAACGAGTCCAACTTAAGGCACGAGAAAAGTCACTTTCTCACTCGCTTTCCACAGAACGCGACTCGGGGGACCAATCCTCCGGACCTACCGAAGAACGGCGCACCACCAGCCACCAAGAAGGATCGAATTGCGAATCACTTCTTTTTTGAATCGGACTTCTTTTCGCTGCTGTCAGCATCGCTCTTCTTGGCGACCGACCGTGCTTTGGTGAACGCGGTGCGAAACCGAGTGAAGAAGCTGGACAGTTTGCTTTCCGCCGTTTGGGGAAACGAGCCGTTGACCAACGCGTTGATGCTGATCGTCCCCAGATTCTCCTCGGCAGCCCAAATCCGACAAATCCTTGACTCGTCCGGCTTGGCATTCGGATCCTGGCAAATCAATTCGGCTTTGATGTGCAGTTCCTGAGTTCCAGCCAGGGTCGTCTTCTTCTTGGAAGTCTTCAATTCCAGAATCACGAACATGATCGCGGCATCGTCGGAAGGAGCCCCTTCCGAAAGTTCGACCTTGCTCTTTTCAACGGCGTTCTTCGACTTCAGGATGATCTTGTCCCAGATTCGTCCGGTCGCATCGAGTGCTATCGTCTTGTGACTGGTGGCATTCAACAAAAAGATCTCTTCGATCTCGGCCAGCAATCGCGTACCGCGTTCTGTTTCTGTTTCGTCAGATGCCATCGCACGAGAGCGCGATGTCGATCGCGACTGAATCGCGCTGACCGTGATCGGCTTCAATTCCGACGGGGCCTTCGCAACCGCATCGACGATGTCGACTGCGGACATGGCAAAATTCAGATTCTGGCCAGTCGTCATTTGCATCGTGTTCATTGCCACGACTTCGCCGTAGTAGTTGACCAACGGTCCCCCACTGTTGCCTGGCGAAATGGGAGTGCTGGTCTGAATCCATTCTCCCTCGAACTCGACTCCAAACGTCTCTTTCATTTCGTCTGCCGGCCGCAAAGCACTCACGATGCCTTCCGTCGTCGTAAAAGATAGACCGTGCGGCGATCCGAACGCGATAACCGACAATCCTTTCTGGGGAAGCGCTTTCGCCAAGGGCACCGGCACGAGTTTATCGGAAGGCGTATCGACCTTGATAATCGCGATATCTTTCTTCTGGTCGGCGGAATAGAAGCCAACGACGCGCGATTTGGTTCCATTTGAGAACTCGACTTCCGCCTCTTTCGCTCCAGCCATGACGTGGACATTCGTGACGACCGTACCGTTCTTATCGACCACGAATCCGCTGCCAATCGAGGTCCCTTTCAGGCCGGTGACCTTGATTCGAACGACCGACGGTTCGACAAGCGAAATCAGATCAACCAATTCCATCTTTTCTCGCTTTTTTGCTGGCCCATCGCTTCCTTGTGGCTTTTCCGTGGAGCCAGATGCCGTTGCCGTGGCATTGTTCACGATGGCCACGGGCGGTGCCGACGTCGGACTTAGATTACCTGTCACCGTGGTTGGATTGGTCGCGGCCGGCATTTGGGGCGAATGAGACATCGCAGGCGTTGATGTCGGATTCTGTGTTCCCGGTACATTCATCGTCGGACCGGCAACTGACGGCGCTGGAACCGCTGGCCCCGCAACCTGGGCCGGCCTCGAGTTCATTACCAGCAGTCCGACTACGGCGATCACTGCGATAACGGCAACGGCACCGACGCCAATCAGGACGCCGGTTTGATTCGATTCTTGCTTACGCCCCTTCGATTTCTTACTCGACTTTCGCGAAGAGCCTTGATCGACGTCTTCCGAGATGCGGACGCCCTCACCGCATGCCGGGCACTTGACCCGCTTGCCAGCGTGCTTTTCATCGACTGAGAAGTCATTGAAGCAGGAATCGCAAGTTGCCCGGATCCGCATATCGACTGCCTCTAAAATGGATCGCCCAGTTAACCGAATCTCAGGCTATCAAAGACATGCCCGCAAAACCGGAACAGATGATCTCGTGCTCTCGTTCGAGTCCAACTGGACGATCACGTTCGACGAATTGCAGTCAAATAAACCTTTGGAACACAGTAGTATCTGCACTTCGCGGCACGAATGTCAAAAGCATACTACAGAACTCAACATTTTCGCGCGGTAACATGCCAAAAGATCTCCGCGGCAATGTCCGCAACTGCCACTGCTGCACGAATGATTCCTTCGTCATCCTCTTTGGCCGGGAATTCAACGATATTCCCAAGACCAACAAGTCAATCGGTTGTCGGTGCACCGTGTATTACGACATCGTGCAGTCGGGCTGGATTCTGTGATTTGTCAATCTGCTCAATCGACTCGAAACTGACTTAGAATACTGACAGGTTTGCTGACGATGCCGTCGCGGATCACGTACTCGATCTGACGGCTGTTACGAATGTCGTCGAGTGGGTTGGCAGAAAGAATCACCAGGTCGGCCAGCTTTCCTGCAATGATCGAGCCCAGTCGATCCTGTTCACCCAGTGCGGTCGCATTGGTCAGCGTTGCGGCACGCAATGCCGCGGCCGCAGGCAATCCGGATTCGACCAGTAGCTCCAACTCGAGATGCAACGAGCTTCCTGGTGGCACGTTCGGTTCCGGAGAATCGGTTCCGGCGAGCAGAGGAACCCCGGCGCGATACAAGATTCCCGTCAGTTCTTGATATTTCGCGAATTCACGTCGTCGGTCTTCGAGTGGACCGCCTTGTGGGCAACCTGACCGACCCAGATAGATCGGCCAGAAATCGCGCAGCCGCTGCGGTACGCGCTTGTTGTCGTCCAGATCTCGATTGTCCAACGCATCTGGCAGCAGGATCATATTGCGAAAGACGGCCAATGTCGGATCAACATGCACTTTCCGCCTGGCAAGTTCGCCGACTAATGACTGGCACAGCGGTTGATCGAAGTCGACACGGCCGCGATGACCGGCCAGACCCGCGATCTCGCCAGGGATGACATAATTGAACACCGACCAGATGTGCTCCAATCCATCGATGCCGTCAGCCACGGCATCTTGAGCGCGATAGTTGCCCAGGTGCGCCGTCACGAACAGGTTGCGGCGATGGCATTCGTCGATAATCGCTTTTCCGACAGGGCGCGACGTCCCTGCATAGATCTTGACTGTCCGCAATTCCCATTTGGCGAGATCATCGAACAAGGCGGGGACTTTGGCCGGATCCGTGATCGGGTGTCCGACATCGCGATGAATCGGCGGATCGGCATCGAGCAGCGGACTGCACGTAAAGATACGAGGAGAACGACCGGGATGCGCTTCTGCCATGTGCGCAACCAGCGTCGCCGCCACGATCTCGTCACCTGTACTGCGCAGAGAAGTTACTCCTGCGGCCAGATACAGTGGCAGAACTTCGTCGCCCGTCAGATGAGCAAAATCAAGAACATGGACCAGATGAACATGAGCATCAATCAAACCCGGAATGACGTACTTGCCTTTTCCATCGATCCGCAATGCATCTTCAGGCGCAGCAACCTGGACATCTTGAGTATCCACGCGATCGATTCGCTTGCTACGGATCAGAATTGTTCGATTGGGCAGCATTTCTCCCGACACAGGATCAAACACATGACAGTGTTCGATGACGACCGAGGTCTCGACTTCTTTCACGACGTTGACCTGACCTTCGCCCAGCAGAGTACCGGCCGTCAACAACCAACAGGCAACGAGGTACTGTTGTCGATACAGGCGATCCGTAAGCCGCGCGCAACGGTTCATCAACGACCTCGTGTTTGTTCAGAGGCAATTCAACGAGTAGAAGATGTTGTGACGGCTGCCGGTGCGATCGCACTGCCTGAATGATCGCAAACGCGCAGTTGGAACGTCCATGCCTGTGCCCAGTCTTCTGTCTGCTCGTTCTGACAGACTTTGAGCAACAACACGTTCGGCCCCGGTTTCAACTTTGCTTGGACAGTGTATTGATCCAAGAACGTCCCACGATGGTATTCGTCGCGTGCAAAAACCAATTCCCCATTGACCCACAGTTTCCAGGCATTGGGAGTCCCCAGGCGAATCTCAATTTCGCGAGGTTTCTCGGCAACGAACGTCGTGGTCGCGTAAGTGACAGCGCCTTTGTGAGGTGATGTCTTCTTAGCGATGTCGAGCGTTCCATACTCATCTTCGGTGGCGTATTTATGCCATTCGACTTCGCCCATTTTGCCGACATATTTCGCCTTCAAATCCAATTCCTTTTCCGGCGGATACGCGACGTCGAAGCCCTTTAGACCGACGTTGTCGAACGGACCAATCAAGTACCATTCCGTTAAAAATCCAAAGTGCTTTTGCAGATCAACCGTCTCACCCAGTTCGCGCAGCGGTTTGACGATCGCCTGAACCTGGTCATCGTCGCTGGCTCCGCTGAGTGCCTTGCGAAGCAGTACGATTTCCTGGTCTTTATTGCTGTCTTCATGTGCCTTGGACGCTTGTTCGAGCAACCGAGCAACCGCATCCCGGCGAAAATCAGAACTGGCATCGTGCAGCATGCCGGGAATCAATCTGTCGGGCGCAGTGGCATCGACCTTGACCAGCCATTCATACGCGAGGCGGCGCGCCTCGGGTGATCGAGCCGTATCCTTCACGAATTGTTCGAGATCTTTCGCAGGCAGCTGTCCCGTCTTTTTCAGCGCTCCATCAGCAATCGATTCGACAACTCCGCGTAGCCAGTTGATCGCCAGAGGGTTGGCCCCTTCGAACCCTCTTAATACCGTTGGCAGCGATTCGACCGGCGCCTTCGATAACTCCTTTACCGCCGCGATCGCGTCCGCGTGTTTCCGTCCATTCTTTTCAACAGCTGTGATCGCGCGAATATTCTCTTCGACCGTCCCGGCGCGGATAGGCTGCCCGATTGTAATCAGGCACAACACGGCGAGGCCAATTCGTTTCTGACGCTTCGTCATTCAGACTCTCCTGAATTCACTCTTCGCATCGATTCGCGATCACAACTGGCAGTCGACAGACTTACAGCTCGACGTGCCAACCCCATCGTGCGCGACGGTCAGGGAATTCTACCATCGCTCGATCAGAAATGAACAATCTCGTCCGGTGCGTTAAGATGTGGTCAGACACGAGGCATTCTGCCATCGGATCGAATCGATACGGAAACGCTCGACGACACCGGTGGTTTACTTCGAGGTGATTCATGAAATTTGCAATTTGCCAGGAACTGTTCGAGAACTGGGATTGGAAGCGGCAGTGTCAGTTCATTGCCGCTACGGGATACACAGGCATCGAATTGGCCCCGTTTACGCTGGCACCGCTGATCACGGACGTGTCCGCCGAACGACGACGCGAACTTCGATCCCAGGCGGAAGACCACGGTTTGACGATTTGCGGCCTACACTGGCTGCTCGCCAAGACCGAGGGGTTTCATCTGACAACGAACGATCGCAGCGTCCGCGAAGCGACCACGAAATACCTGATCGAACTGGGCAACGCCTGTGCCGATTTCGGTGGGACGGTGATGGTGTTTGGTTCCCCTGCCCAACGAAACCAGCGCGCCGATGTCTCGCGCGAGCAGGCCTACGAAAATGCAGCCGAAGTGTTTCGCGGCGCGTTGCCTGCGTTCGCTGATCGTGGAGTCTGCATCGCATTGGAACCGCTCACCCCGCGTGAGACGAATTTTCTGAACACCTGTGCGGAAGCTGTCGAGCTGATTGAACGAGTCGCTCAGCCGAATCTTGTACTGCATCAGGATGTCAAAGCGATGCTCAGCGAGCCGACGCCGATCCCGGAACTGATCGAGAAGTATGCGTCGATTACCGGGCATTTTCACGTCAACGACGATAACCTGTTGGGCCCCGGCATGGGCCGCACCGACTATCATCCGATCGTGAAAGCTCTGCTAGACTCACACTATTCCGGCTGGGTCAGCGTCGAAGTTTTTGACTATACGCCGGGTGCCGAACACATCGCTCGGCAAAGTATCGACTATATGCGCCGCATGCTGGATGAAGTTCAGGCGGTATAGCCGGATGTGAAACCGGAATTGAAGAACTCAGGAGTTGAACGTGCTACATGACGACGATTCACTGTTCGTGGATCTGGGGCCGCGCAGTTACGAGATTCCGATCGTCAGTCATCAATTGGCCGGCTGTGCCAAAACGTTCGAACATTGGTGGTACATCCGCGACGGGATGTCGTCGCAGTTTTGTCCTGATCGTCCGCCACAGGGCAGTGTCTGGGCGGCCGAACGACGCCAGGTCGACAAACCCTACGGGCTGATTGTCACCGATTCCCACGTCGCTTTGAGCCATGCCGGCACCGTCCGCGACGCGTTGCTGGCCGATGGCTGGCGAATCGAAACGATCACCTTGCCTGCGGGCGAATCGTCGAAATCGATCGACCTTGTCGAACAGGTGTACGACAAACTGATTCAGATGAATGCCGATCGGCGCACAGTGGTTGTCGCTGTCGGCGGTGGAGTAATCGGTGATGTCGCGGGGTTTATTGCGGCCAGCTATATGCGAGGCATTCCGTTCATCCAGGTTCCCACAACTCTGCTGGCTGCCGTCGACAGTTCCGTTGGCGGCAAGACGGGTGTCAATCACTCCAAAGCCAAGAACATGATCGGCGCCTTCTATCAGCCGATCGGCGTCTTTATCGATACCGCCACAATCGACACTCTGCCTGATCGCGAATACCGCGCTGGATTGGCCGAAGTAGTGAAATACGGGGTAATTCTGGATGCCGATTTCTTCGCGTATCTCGAACATCACGTTGACGCGATCATCGCGCGACAGCCGGATGTCTTGCGAAAGATCATTACACAAAGCTGCCGCTTGAAAGCCGAAGTTGTCGAACAGGACGAATTCGAGAAAACCGGCCTGCGCGCATCGCTGAACTACGGCCACACATTCGGTCATGCGTTCGAAGCACTGGCCGGCTATGGCCAGTTACTACACGGTGAGGCAGTCGCAATCGGCATGGTCCACGCCAGTCGCCTGGCTGAACGCCGCGGCCTGATCGATTCATCTATCACCACTCGACAGATTGAATTGCTCAAGGCCCTGCATCTGCCCACGGAACTGCCGCCAACTATTTCACTGACAACGGACGACGTCATTGCTCGAATGCGGCTCGATAAGAAATCGGTCTCAGGCAGCCTGCGATTCATTCTGCCAACGAAACTGGGAACGGTAAAAACGTTTGCGGATGTACTCGAATCGGACGTTCGCCAAGTGCTGGAACACCACTGAGATCATATGGTCGCCTAAATCAGTAGTGCCCCTTGACCGACACGTCCAGACTCAACACCCTCACGTCGCGCGGGAGGCTACTCTATCCTGAGCCCGATTCTCGACGCGCACCGATCGACTGTGGCGGGTGGCGGCATGGTGGTCGGCGGGGTACGATAGGGAGGTTTGCAGAAGTCGACACCCTGTGACGGACTATCTCTCTTCACTGTTTCTTGATTGGGAACTGTATTGATGTCTGACCAAGTCTCTCGACGATCGTTTCTGGCTTCGGCTGGTGCAGCCAGTTTTGCGGCCACGTTGGCGACGACCGCAACCTTCACAGCAAAAAGTTACGCTCGGGTGCTCGGAGCGAACGATCGAATTGGGGTGGGTCTGATCGGTGCGGGGGTCATCGGCAACGCTCACATGGGCGTGATCAATAACCTGAAAGAGAAGAACAACCTGCGACCGGTTGCCGTGGCCGACTGCTGGAAGACGCGTGCGGACAAAGGCAAGGAACTGATCAAGGCCGAACATGCGCTGACGGAATATCGCAAACTGCTGGATATGAAGGACGTCGACTATGTCATCGTGGCCGTCCCAGAACACTGGCACTGGACGATGACGATCGACGCCATGGATGCCGGCAAGGCGGTCTATTGCGAAAAGCCCCTGACACACACGATTCCCGAAGCTCAGGCCGTGATGAAGAAGCAGAAAGAGACTGGACGGCCGCTGCAGGTTGGTGTTCAGGCCATGTCAGACGACAGCTATATCACCGCGCGCGACGCGATCCGAAAAGGAGTGATCGGCAAAGTTGTTCAGGCGCAAATCGAGTATGTGCGCCGCTACGACGCCAAAGCGGGACCATGGCGCGTTCCCGAAGAAGTGGCCACTTATAAGGACAAGCCTGCGGATCTCGACTGGAAAGCGTGGCTCGGTTCCGCGGCGCAGCGTGACTGGGATCCGCATCATTACTTCGAATGGCGTTGCTATTCGGCGTACTCGGGCGGGATCTGTACCGACCTGTTCATCCACCGGATTACTCGCATCATGCGCGCCTGCGATCTGCTGTATCCACGGCGCGTTGTCGGAATGGGCGGGATCTGGCAATGGCCCGACGGTCGCGATCTGCCCGACAACATTGAAATGATCTGCGAGTATCCGCGAGGTATGACGGTTTATGTCCTGGGAACGATGAGCAATCGAGTCGGAGTCGACCACCTGATTCGCGGTTACCGCGGGACGCTGTTCTTCACGCCGGAAGGTTGGGTCGCCAAGGATAAGGACGGCAAGGTCCTGGCTGAACACAAGAAGACCGGTGGCGAAGACCAGAACCTGCATCACACGAACTTGCACAACCACCTGCGCAACGGCGAACCGCTGAATTGTCCGATCGAGTTGGGAATGGCGGGCGTGGTCGCGGTCAACATGGCCAATGAAAGCTGGCGTTCCAACCAGATGATGGGCTGGGACCGGGTCAACGAAAAGATGGTCCCCGCGAATACGCTGAAGCAAAGCCACGAACCCGAAGACGTTTGATCCGATGGAAGGCGCCGAAATCGGCTGTACCTGGATCGACTGATGACACCACAGCATTGGTTCCACAATTTGTCGGACCAGTGCTTTTTCTTTCCGACAGAGGAACTTCGGAAATCGTTCGATGGTGAATTGATCTACCGAGACACGCGATCAGTGATTAGAACCTGTTCCGCAGGATGCGTCGGAACAAGGGTCTCGAATGGCAGCGCGGTTTGACCGTCGTCGATGGAGCAAATGGCTGATGCTGGCCGCGCTGGCAACCTTCGTGTTGTCACGCGCCGCTGGCGGGGTCATCGACCTGGATCTGTTCCACGAGATGGCCTTGGCGCGCGAGGCCCTGCAACGGGGCTACGTGCCATGGTCCGATTCGTTCGCCTACACACCGACCGTACCGATCGTCGTCCATCATGAATGGGGCCTGGGGCTGATCGCCTTGTGGCTGGCTGATTACCTGGGTGGGACCGGTATCATCCTGCTGAAGTATTTGCTGATCTTCGGACTGGGTACGGTCGTCTGGTCGACCGCCCGCAATCGTCGCGCAAGTCCATTTATTACCGGCATGTTCATGGCGTTGGGAATTGTGTTGAGCGATTTCGGCTTCGCGACGGTTCGTGCGCAGATGTTTTCATACCTGTTCGCCGCGATGCTACTGTGGGGTTTCGATCGAGATCGTCAGGGTCACCGGTTGTGGTTAATCGGTGTGGCGCTGTTGTTTCCTGTCTGGGCCAACATTCATGGCGGCTGTCTGGTCGGTGCGGCGCTCTTTGCCATTCACTGGTTTGAACGACTGATCCGCCGTCAGCCGCATTGGCATTTGTTCGCGATGGGGTGGGCTTTGATACCGCTCGCCGCGATCAATCCGTGGGGCTTTCATTTCCATCGCTATCTGATCCACGCCATGACGATGCCACGGCCAGCGATCGCCGAATGGGCGCCATTGTGGGACGCCGAAAATCGTCAACAGCCGATCAACTTCGCCATCTCGCTGCTGCCCCTGCTGTTGATCCTGCCCTATCACGGTTGGCGCAAGGTGCCTGGGATTCTGATTGTGCTCGCCACGGCGTTGGCCGCGATCAAAAGCAATCGTTTTCTACCCTTCTACGCGATTGCCTATGCCAGTTATCTGCCGAGTGCCTTTTCGACCATCCCATTGGGCAAGGATCTACGTCGGGGTTGGTGGCAGTTTCAACCCGCCTGTTGCGCCCTGTTCGGTATCGCGGCCGTATTCTTGACGATTCGAGCGTGGCCGTCGGAGCCCTGGCGTTTGCGAGTCGCCAGCCATCCGTTGCCACATCAGGGTCGGCACCTGATCTATCCCGTCGGTGCTGTCAACTATTTGAAGGACCACAAGTTTCAGGGAAACATGATGGTTCCCTACGACTGGGGTTCGTACGTGATGTGGACTTTGACTCCCAGCGTCAAAATCTCGTTTGATAGCCGCTATGAAGTGGCATATCCGACCTGGCGCATGGACGAAGACGATCGGTTCTACGATGCCGAACCTGGCTGGGAAGAGGTCTTGACCAACTATCCCACCGATCTGGTCCTCGTCCGCAGTGATTTGAAGATCGTGACACCGCTCAGATCGCATCCCGGCTGGTCGCAGGTCTACGCCGATCCACAATTCGTCATCTTTGCTCGTAATGCAATCGATTTGCCGGTCTTCGCGGCCGACGAACCGGCCCCCGATGGACAATTTCCCTGAGTGCTGCCGCAGAAACAATCAAACGTTGCCGGACAACTCCAGCAGATGCTGGAAATCGGAGTCGTTTCGCAGCGAATCGAAGTCGCTTTCGTCGGGGATCGATTTCAGCAGTCCAAGATCCATGCGCAGCGATCGACCGAGCCACGACAGAGCGTTTTCCTTTTCACCTGCCAGAGCGTAGTAACAGGCGAGGTTGTACAACACTGTCGGCACGTTCTTGTGGAACTGGTAAGCCAGCTTCATTGAATCGATTGCCTGTTGCAATTGATCGACTCGTTTGAAGCACCAGGCCATCTTCATCAGAGGAAACAGGTTGGTTGGACGGGCGAGGTGCCCCATGCGAAACGCTTCGAGTGCCTGATGATGATCGAGCTTCATCAGGTAGGCATCACCGCGCACCATGTGCACATCAAACGTCTCGCTATCCCAATCTTTGCAGTGATTGAGTTCCCGCAACGCATGATCAGGCATGCTCAGTTCGAGATACCCTTCGGCGGCCCGAATCTGACGCGCACGCAATTTGTCGAGGTTGATTGGCATGTGAAAACCAATGTCATAGGGCGAAGCGGTATTTGTTTTACCATCGCGCCTGACCGGCGTCCATAAGTTCACCAGACCATTCTTCTACGTCGACCGTCACGCCAATGCGGGCGCGACTTTGTGCGAAGCAGATCGGAACTCCGCAGAGGATTGAGGTTCCCTTAAGCGATCATGCAGAACTCACGCGTCCGATGGACGATCGACCCAGAGTGGCAACGACTACTTGATCTCGCGCAGGCGAACGTTCTTGTACTCGCACCACATCGGCGGTCCGGCATGCAGTTGCAGCGCCAGGATTCCGTCTACAAACGAGTTGACGGGATCGTCGTCGATGCAATCGAGAATCAAGGTGTTGTTCATGTAGTGCCGGATGTGATGCCCTTCGGCGATGATCACGACGTCGTTCCAGTCGTCCAGATTAAACAGTTTTTTGAAGCCCGCTTCGTCGATCAAGTCCGACCTGACGACATGCTTGCCGTCCTTGTCCCAGGTTGCCTGTTCACCGACCAGGCAGATACGTCCTCGTTTGCCGCCCTCGTCGTAGATGAACCCGGCGATATCCGGGAATTTGACTTCGTTGCGGATCTCATGCTGATAACCGCGCACGACCCAATTGTTGCTGACTTTCCCTTCGGTGATGTGTTTGGAACGGTATTGAATGCCCGAATTGTTGGCGGCATTGCAGCGGAACGTCAGCCGCAGTTCAAAATCTTTGGTGCGGCCACCTTGCCAGATCAGAAAGGTGTTTCCGCTCGCCTTGTTTTCGGCCGTCGTTTCGCCGTGAATGACACCGTCTTTGACACTCCACAATCGCGGATCACCATCCCAGCCGGTCAGGTCCTTCCCGTTGAACAGCACCTGCATTCCCGCCGCTTCCGGCGGAGCTGTGGCAGGCGCATCGGCAGCGCTTGCGGACAAAGAGAGAGCCAGCAGGAATGCAACGGACGAGACACTCGTCGAGACGAAGGCGAGCGGACGAATCATGATTTCTCCCGATGAGGACAGTCTCGTTCGTCGAAGGCCGACGAACGACGCCATCACTATATCGCAACCGGAAGAACGTGTCTCATCGAACGAGACATTCGGCACTGGCTAAAAAGGAAACGGCGGTCGGGTCGTCGACGATGTTGCGGTCACATGGGAGGACAGAGAACGAATCGAAGACTCGACCGCCTGCGTCAATGACCACGTGATCAACGACATCAACCGAGCCGAATCGCGCGTGATCGTTCGAGCGAACGACTGGCCACCGGAGATTTGGCAGTCGACGCCGACGATTTGGGTTTACGACGCGAAGCATTCGCCGCCTTCGCTGCTGCCTTCCTTTCGCGGATCCGTTCCATCTTCGCCGAATATTGAGCCTGCAATACCTGACGAGTCTGAGCCGGTGTCATCGACACCGAATTGTTCGACAAGGGCGACAGGTTATTCATTTGTGGCGGGAAAGTGGCGTGCGGATTATTCATCCGCATCGGTGGCCCCATCGCCCCCATGAATGGCCCGCCCGCAACGCTATTGGGGCTCACGCCCATCCCAGACTGCCCTCGTTGGCACTGGGCCTGGCCACATTCAGCGACAGCCAACACGGCAACGAACGCCAGGCCGACAAGTGAACGAGTTCGGTGACGGATTGATCTCATCTGACAGGTCTCCTGAAATACCGGATGGAAATCTGAGCCTCCGATGAGAAACGAATTCCCGGCAACGTCATCAACACCCGGGAGCACGGATTTTTGAGGGACTATTAGTCATCGAAGACCGGCTACGAGGTTGCCGAACCCCAAGTCATCAAGGCCCGTTCAAATCAACGGATGTCTCGCTTCAGGTACGAACTTGTCGTAACCGAGCTCGCGTAACCTCGACGTAAGTAACTGCAGCCGCTCGGTCTCTTTGAGACCGTTCAATACGCCGAACAGCACGCAGCCCATGACGATGCTGGTGACTTGCACGACACTCATTGGCAGGTGGAACGGTTTCAGGTCGGCGAAGATTTCGTCGGCGCTGCAGTACTCGCCGAATTTGTGGCCGTCGTACAGCATCTCGACGCCACAGAAATCCGTTGTCCATTCATAGTCGAACGGACCGTACACGCGTCTGCGGTGTTTGACCCAAAAGCGTGTGCCGTCGATCTGAATGCCGTGACTGCTGGACACGATGCGTGCTCGAAAATGCTGGCGAAAACCCGTTCATCCGATTGGATCTTAAAGATCGTCTGGTTTTCGACAAGATGGGATGCTTCGACCTGTTGAGTCGCGTTGGGCTCGGCCGATACGATCTGCGACGTACCGCTCCACGCCGTCAGTCGATCGGCAGTTTTTGCCGATCAGCGATCGATCGCATCGTCACCATGAGTCCACAATGAAAACCGCCGCCCTACAGAAACTTCGACACAAACTGGCCGACGATCTTCCCGTCTTCGGACTGTGGGTGACGCTGGAATCGCCCAGTATCACCGAGATCGCGGTCGGCCTGGGACTCGATTGGGTCGTGATCGATGCCGAACATGGACACTTGGACTGGAAAGAGATCAACGATCATCTGAGGACGACAGTCCGTAGCGACACGGTGGCACTCGTTCGGATCACCGAATTAAACGGCGGGTTGATCAAACGAGCACTCGATATCGGGGCCGATGGAATCATCATCCCCTGGGTCGAGACCGCAGAGCAATTGCGGCAGGCCGTCAGTTATGCGCGTTACCCGTTGGAAGGCGTGCGCGGCATCGGTGGAGAACGCGCGACCTGCTGGGGCCAGTGCCTGGTCGAGCATACGTCCGAAGCGAATGAGAATGTCCTGGTCATCCCGATTGTCGAGACGGTCAAAGCGGTGCGCAATGTCCCGATGATGTGTCAGGCGGAGGGCGTTGACGTAATGTTTTTCGGGCCAGCGGACCTCTCATCGAGTGCCGGCTATCGCGGTCAATGGGAAGGCCCCGGTGTCGCTGACCAGATCCTGCAGGCCAAGGACACGATCCGCCGATCGGGACGCCATTGCGGGGTGCTGTCGACGAGCAATGACAATGTTCGAGAGCGTCAGCAGCAGGGATTTCGGATGATCGGTCTGGGGATGGATGCGGGGCTGATGGTTCGAGCATTGCGAGCTTCGCTGTCCGTCGTTGGTCGGGATCGAGCGATTCAAGCCTCGTTCGCACCCACTGCGTCGACGGTCGCGCCGGCGCCATTAACACGGCCGCCTGAATCGATGCGACCCGATCGCGATGAGGTCATGAATCGGGTTGGGACGGGGACCAAGGCCGAGATCGCTCGAGGTGTCAACTTTGAATGCCTGGTCGGCCGCCACAATCAGGCACGCAACTTGACCACCGGCATTGTGACATTCACACCGAATGCTGTCCTGCCATGTCACTCGCACACCTTCACTGAGTCGATCACGCTGCTGAGCGGTTCGATCACGGTCGAAGTCGAAGGCCGCACATACGCACTGAAGAAGCTGGACAACGTGGTGATTCCGAAGGGCCTGGCTCACACCGCCCGCAACCTGTCGAACAGCGAGCCGGCGGTCCTGCATATCGCGATGCCGACCGACACACCCAGTCGAACGCTGATCGACAAGTTCTTCCCTCGTCGATCGATGCCTGATGACTCAACGGGATTCTCAGGAGCCGAACGAGTCAATCGGTTCGCGACCGCCAAGCGTGGAGTGGCGGGGCCCAACACGGAATTCATCGACTGCTTTAATGTGGACCTGCTGCCCGGGATCGAGATGAGTGGTGGATACGGATTGTTCCAACCGGGCGGCCGCCTGCCGGCTCACGTGCACGACTTCGACGAATCGATCTGCATCATTTCAGGTACGGCCATCTGCATCGTCGAAGGACGACGGTACTCGATGAGCGACTGCTCGACAGCGTTGCAACCTCGTGGCCGCGTACATTACTTCATCAACGAATCCAACGGCCCGATGGAAATGCTGTGGGTCTACGCCGGGCCGAAGCCGGAACGGATCGTTGTCGACGAACGGTGTGCAACGGTGGAAGGCAATCCCTGGCGCTAATGACCGCGGATGCCATCTCCGATGCGCGGCTCAACAGGAGATTCGTCCTCTCGAAAAGGAACATCAAACTTGTTTTGCATCCCGCTTAAGACTGAAGTAAAGCAAGCAACCGCCCCAGATGCCGATCGGGCTGAAGTAAATTAAAATGCACAGCAGGATCACCTGAATGACCGTCGGGATCACCAGCAGCGAATGCTTCCAAATATTGCAGCCGACCGTCACTGCGAGCGTGCTGACGACGATCCAGCCAATGGTTGTCATGAAATAGAAGACGGTCGGATTGTCGGATGTGGGGATGATGAGCAGATGGAAGATGATCATCGACATCATCACCAATAGTCCGCACATGATCACGAACGCGGTATAGACCTGCTCGGCGACGGTCAATCCGCCACTTATCCTTTTGATTTCTTGGGGCGGTTGATCGAGCGAACGATGGCAACTGGGGCAGATTCCATCTTCGCCCACTGAGACCATCAGGTCACAGTGCGGACAGGGCAATAGATCCATAACTGTGATTTCGCAGCGAGAGTGTTCGATATCTCGTGATACGCGAAATCATAAGATGTCAGAACAATCAGGCACTGGCAACCAAAGCGGATTGCCAGTGCCGATGTGGACGCTCGATTTTCGTGCTCGGTGTGTCGATGACACATTGTACGACAAGGTCAGGTTGATCGCGACTCGATCAACGGACGAGATAGTTCTTGCCACGCAACTTGATCAACAATTGCTCGCCGTCACGTTGCTGACTCATGATCTGGTTCTCGGTCGCTGAATTCGCTGCGACCAATGCGAAATAAGGATCGCTGAATCGTTCGACGACTTCGATTGCCGCTTTGTCTTTTTCCAGGTCCAGTTCGGCCGTTTCCGGAGTTACTAGGATCTGGTCCTTCTTCCCTGGCAAGCTGCGCGCGTAAACGGCTTGGTTGCCGTATTGTCGCACTGATTCGGCTTCGACAACTTTGTCCGTTTCAATGTCGACAAAGGTATTCACCGTGAGTCCTGAACTCAGACCGGCACCAGCACTGCCCGACCGAACCAGTGGTTGTCGGCCACCACCGATTCCTCCTGCAGGACCACCAGCGCCGGGTCCAGTTGCTGGCAGCGGATTGGCTCCGTTCTGTGCGTTCAGGAATATGCCCTTCGCGGCCCGTTGCGCGACGCCACCCACGCCCGATGCTTCATTCAAACGTCCGAGATTCCGTTTCGCGCGCTGCAGTCCATCGGCGCTGGTCATCAATGGACGAGTCGTGTCGTCTGCCAGGAACGACGTATAGGGCGTCAGGATGCCGTGCTTGGTTGAAAGCTCGACAAGTTCCTTCACCAATTCGTCGTTTTTGCCCGACAGATCGACTTGATCGATGATTTCGCCAATCCGTCGCATGGCCCACAACTTTTCGACAAAGGCGTATGTCTCGTCGCCCGATTTTTCGACCAGGTTGGCGGGGAAGTCGAATTTTTGTTCCTGACCACTGATCTGACCTTTAATCACCACCTTGGCGGCACCCGGTTTCTTGTATCGGCCGACGACGACCAGTTGCTGACCTTCGAACAGATCGAAATTCGCTTTGGGATAGACGCGATTGACCGGCGGTCCTTCTTCCGTCTTCAGATGATCCAACTCAAAGTTCACGGTGACATCGGTCAGCACCGGCGAACTGATGTTGCTATAGACCGTGCTGACATGGGCTTCGATATCTTCGTCCGGTCGAACGTATTCTGACATTCCGAAACCGTCGCGCGACAAACGATCGAGCAGTCGTGAATTGACGTCATAACCAACGCCGAACGTCAGCAGTCGAGCACGTACTTTGTTGGCGTCTTTGGCCGTCAAACAGATCTTGCCTTCGTTCGTTTCACCGATTGTTGGCAGACCGTCGGTCAGAAACATGACATAGTTCGGACGACTGTTGTCTTTGAGTTGACTCAGGGCCGTCGTAAGGGCTCCTTGAATGTTGGTCCCGCCGCCTGGATAAAGTCCCTCGACATATCCAATCGCCGACTTCCGGGTGTCGTCGTTGTATCGTTCGAGTTCCGGTCGGAACGATTCGATGTTGCCGTCATAGGCGACGATATTGAACAGGTCGCCTTCGCGCAGATTATTCAACACGAATTTCAACGCGGCGCGAGCTTGCTCAAACTTCTTGCCGCTCATGCTGCCCGATCGATCGACGACGAACACGACCGTCTTCTTCGGCCGTTCGGCATCGACTGCTTTGACCTGAGGACTGGCCAACAGCAGGAAGAAGCCATCGTCACCCGATTGCGGCTTGTAGCTGATAACGCTCGCGCCCACCTGTCCCTTGTCGACGTCGAACAATAACCGGAAATCGCTCGACGGAACTTCGTTCACGCGTGAATAGGTGACCACGGCATGTTTTGAATCGGGACGTTTGATGTCGACGGTATGCGTCGGAGAATAGACATTCTTGATGTCGATGCCCGATTCGATCGCGACGTGAATGTCGACCTTTTCGACGGCGTGCGACGTGTACTTGGCAGTACTCAGCGGGAATAGGAAGTCGGTCAAGCCGCGATCTTTGCGCAGCAATTGGTTGTAGTGCAGTGTAACCTTACGTTCGGCACCGGGTGGAACCGGGAAGACGCTGGTCTGGAACAAACCCATTCCAATCCATTCCAGCAAGGCGGGATCGCGGTTCGAGCGAACAATCGATTCGTAGATCGATCGCGCATCCGAGGCAGGCATCAGCTTACCGGGGAATTCTTTCCCATCGACCAGCAGAGTGAGCTTGTCGATCGCACCTTCGTACGGCAGCGGAAACAGAAATTGTACCTCCATCTGTCGGCTACCGGTGTTGACGAACGACTGCGAAACTTGAACGCGCGCGACCTGATCAACGATGCGCGCCTGAACGCCCAATTCCTTGATTTTGTACGTTGAAAGCGTTGAGGGAGCGGTGGGAACCTGGGCAGTCCAGTGCGGCCGTGGTAAACGCGCAGGTTGTCCCGTCACAATTAAAACGCCCTGTGCCGACGCGACGGCATTCACCACCCCCACAACCAAACCGAGCGCGACGGAGATCAATCGTTTCATGGCAGTTCTCCCAAGCCGTGATAAGGGCAGTAGATTACGGCAACGCGTATGTCTGCGGACGCGAGTGCGCGGGCGCAAATGAATCGCGCAGAATTGTCGAACTGATTTGTTCGACGGCTAAAAGCGGAAAAAGTTCCCACGAACTGATCATGGGATTTTTTTTGCCTAGTTTCACGCGTTAGTAGTGCATTTCGCAGACGAATCAAATTGAACCTGTCGTTGGACTCTGCGGATCTGGCTGCGCCGGGCGCCAAGCTCAATTTTGATGCGATCTCGGACGACTACATCGCGGCGCGCGTGTCGTCCCAACCCGACTGCGATGTGTGCGTCGTCAGCGACACTCGTAGCGATCCATCTTTCGTCTCGTCGATTAATGTCAGGGATCGCATCGAACCGCGATCGACATTGATCGTACGTCGCCGTCCCGAGATCGCGCGAATCATCCGTCGGTCGATGTAGAACGCGCCGGGTGAATCCAGCAGGCGATCGGCGAGTGACTCGGTATTCTGATCGATCGCCGAATCGCTGGGAGAATCATCGTTCGCAACGACAAACGGACGTCGCAGCCACTTGAAAAACCGCGGCGACGTCAGATCGCCTCGAAACGGCCACCAGCCCGGCATATTTCGCGACGACAGCGCCTCCCAAGCCCCATTCAGACGCCGATTCAGCCGCGGCAGAAACAACAGGCCCCCGGTCGTCCCTATCAGAAATCCATAGTTGGGTAACCCACGTCGTTCGACCGAAACCGGTCCCAGCACAATGACAGGCTTGCCGAGCAATTCCGTCAATAATTCGCGATCCGGGTCGGGCTGATCCAAAATGACATCGGCACCACATTCCGGACACATTTCCGAATGAGGTTCAATCCAAGTCACGCAACTTTGGCACAGGACAATCAAATTCTGCATGTCGGCCGCCAGAACTCAAAAGACATTGGCGGTGAATTATGCCCTAAGTGCCAAGAAGAATGAAGAGCGGTCTGAATCCACAAATCTGTCCGATCAACGCCAGCCTTTCATTTGGAATGCGGTTTCGAAATCACGGGCGCAATAATGCGTGAACTGTGCCGCTGGTCGACGTGCAAGGTGTTTTTTGCGGTGACAGCATTTTCCGGGAATTCGATCGTCAGCGGCTCTCCCGTGTTGGGGTTGGGCTCGTAGAAGGGCGCACCTGTGCTCGCAATCGTGATTCGAATCCGATGCCCCTTGTTGAAGATCTGACTCAGCCAGCCGACATCAAACGCAACCGTCGCTGGCTCGCCTGGCTTCAGGAACACCTCTTTCTCGTAGCCGTCTCGGTAACGAGCGCGTCGAACGTAATCCATGATCAGAATCGATCGCCCGTCAGGATAGACGTCGCTCAGCCGTACGATGAAGTCAGTGTCTTTCGCGTCTGAACTAACCAACAATTCTGCTCGAACTTTGCCCGTCCATTCGACAGGTTCGGTCAGTTCCTCGCTTGTGAAGAACCGAACGTCCGGGTGTTTCTCAAACTCGCGCGCATCTTTCGCACCGGGAAAGGCGATTGTCGGAATCGGCGCCGGATAGCGCGGGTCAGCCCGCCAGGACACGGCCCCATCGGCGGACGTCGACGGCTGCGATGTCAAAGACCCGTCGAGTTGCGGATAGTAGGCGACCGGCGTCATTGCAATCGGCCAATCGGATGCCGTTCGCCATTCATTCCCGGGCGCTCCGCTCTCGCCGACAGCACCCATCACGTAGTAGCGAATCGTCGGCTCACGCGTTACCCCGTTGTCGATCCCTTTCAGGTAATGATCGAACCAGCGCAGCATATGAGCGTCCATCGCGAACTTCGCGTTGTCGGGATAGGTCAGATCACCTGACTTGTTCGTCTCTTTGAAACGACTGTGCAGCCAGGGACCGAGCAACAACTGCTGTGTCCCGCGAGAACGATCACCCCCCTGATGCTGCCGGCCGACGTAGCTGTCGACAGAACCGGCGCACATGAAGTCATACCAGCTTCCCACCGTGAAACAGGGCACATTCATCTTGGAAAAGAATCGAGTGCAGTCCTCGTCAGCCCAATAGCTGTCGTAAGTGGGATGCGCGAACCATTCGGCCATCAGTTCACGGTTGTGTTCAGCAACGCGAGCAACCTTGTCAAGCGACTTGAATCGTTCCGGTCGCGTTGTTCCTCCAATACGATAGCCCTCGTGATACAGGCTCAGCCCGGTATCGATCATGTACTGAGCGACCAGGTGAGGCGGCTGCGTAATGGCGAGAAAGTTCTGCGCGTATCCGGCTTGCGAGCTACCAAACGTTCCCACCTTTCCGGTTGACCATGGACGAGTGCCCAACCACTCCACCAGGTCGTAACCATCCTGTCGCTCACCCCAGCCCAGCGATCGATAGCCGCGCCAGAGGCCCTCTGATTTCTGCGAGCCGCGGAAGTTTGCCAGGACCGTGACATATCCGCCCGTCTTCGCCAGCTTCGCAAAGATCTGTTGAGTTCCCGGATCATTCGCGTTCGCATAACGTTGTTCCAGCAGCACCGGCCAGGGCCCGGTACCGGGCGGTGTGTAAATGTAGGCCGACAATCGCGTTCCATCGCGCATCGGAATCATTTCGTGTGCTTCAGTCACACCATCCAGATTGAGCGGCTCTGCGGCGGAGGCAAGACTGCAAGAGATACTGATGATCAAGGACAACAGAGTACGAGGATGCAAGATGCAAGTTCCTTGTGCCATTTCCGTTCGATCTCAAGACGCTGGACATACCATCATCAACGCATTCATTGGTGCGCGGTCGTCCCCGAAAGATGATATCGATCTGTATTTATGGGTGCGAATCCGAGTACACTGTTGGGACACACAATAACGGAGGTGGATGGAATGCTTCAGATCCTCGGCAAGTCGCAGTCTGTCTGCGGTGGAGTGTCTCGGCGCGAGCTGTTACAGGCAGGCGGAGCGGGGCTGTTTGGACTTACGTTGCCCCAGCTATTGCGCGCGGAAGAATCGTCGTCAGCCACTGCGCCCCGCGCGAAAAGCGTGATCTTCCTGTTCATGTTTGGCGGCCCAAGCCAACTCGAAACGTTTGATCTGAAACCGGAAGCGGCGAGCAAGATTCGCGGTCCTTATACACCAATCGCGAGCCGCACACCCGATCTGCGCATCTCCGAAAAGCTGCCGCTCTGCGCGGCGGTTTCCGATAAATTCGCGGTCGTTCGCACGTTATCGCATTCGTACAACGACCACAGCGGCGGAGCACACTACGTGCAGACGGGACGCCGCTGGCATGTCCCGATCGGTGGTGGTTTCAATGCAACGCCTCAAGATTGGCCGTCGATCGGATCGGTCGTCGAGTACCTTTCGCAAAACCCGGGTCGTCGCAGCCTTCCACAGGTGACCGATTCGAACGGTCTGCCCAACTACGTCGTCTTGCCAAATAGCCTCGGCAAGATTCAGACCTACACGGTTCAGTTGAAGCGCCCGGGCGAATACGGCGGCTGGTTGGGGCGCGGATACGATCCCATTACGACTTCGATCGACAAAAAAGACGAAAAGGACAATCCCTACTTTCGGGCATGCACCGACAACGAGTTGACGTTTCAGATCGATGGTCTGGTTTCACAAGACGCGATGTCGCTCGATCGCATCGGGCGTCGACAATCATTGCTCGCTCAATTCGAACAGCAACTGCGTCACCTCGATCAAGAAAAGAACCTGACGGCATACGACCGATTTCAGCGACGCGCGTTGTCGCTGGTCGCCTCGGAACGCACGCGCACGGCACTCGACCTGCGTCAGGAATCGGCCAAAGTCCGTGAACGCTATGGCCGCAATTTATTCGGCCAGTCAACTTTGATGGCTCGTCGCCTGGTGGAAGCAGGGGTTCGCTACGTCACCGTCCACTGGGATGCTCCTGATGGTTATAGCTGGGACTCGCATTTGAATAGCAAGGACGTTGGTGACCACCTGATTCCCGGACTGGATCAAACGCTGTCGGCGCTGTTACTGGATCTCGATGAACGCGGCATGCTCGACGAGACCCTGGTAGTCTGTCTGGGTGAGATGGGGCGCACGCCCACTGGCAATGCGAACTGGGGTCGTGATCACTGGAGTACTCTGTTCCCGTCCGTCATTGCCGGAGCAGGAGTTCGCGGCGGCGTTGCGTTGGGCCAATCGGATCGCGACGCGGCGTATGCAGTGACGCCGCCCTACAGTCCGGACGACCTTGCCGCCACCATATATCATGCGTTGGGAATCGATCACGAAATGCGATTGCCGGATACTCAGGGCCGACCTGTCGCGCTGGTCGAAGAAGGCAAACCGATCCTTGATCTGTTCGGTTAGCATGTCGCGGCTTCCGATCACTTCGTTACAGGCCCGATTGACATCCATGTCCAAAGGAAGACGAATGAACTACCGAGTCTGTCTAGCTTGGTTGGTGGCAATCATCGGTATGTCGAGTCCAACGATGGTGTCTGCTGCCGAGATCGTGACGATTGCCGGAACGGGCACAGCGGGGTACTCGGGCGACGGAGGTCCCGCGATTCAAGCTGGTTTGAATCAACCGTTCGGACTCGAAGTCGCACCCGACGGAGCGTTGGTTTTTTGCGACTATGGCAATCACGCCGTTCGGCGGATTGACTTGCGTTCGGGGGCGATCACGACGGTGGCGGGCACGGGCACGAAATCGGGATATGCAGGTGATGGAGGCCCTGCGGCGTCGGCCAAGTTGCATGAACCGCATGAACTGCGATTCGACAAAGCGGGTAATTACTTTATCTCGGATACGAACTCGCACGCGATTCGTCGCGTCGACGCGAAGCTGGGAACGATTTCAACAGTCGCGGGAAGCGGCAAACCCGGCTTTGCCGGCGATGCCGGGCCTGCGGCCTCAGCATTGCTGGATCTTCCGATCGCAGTTTCACTGGATGCGGGAACCGGTTTACTGATTTGCGACATCAAGAATCATCGCATTCGTCGAGTTGATTTCGGTGGAGCGTCAACAGGGACCGGAACAATTTCGACGTTTGCCGGGACTGGTGAACGGAAACCGATCGTCGATGGATCGCCCGTCGTCGGCGCGGCTCTGAACGGCCCCCGCTCCATCGCTGTGGCGCGCAATGGCGATCTGCTGGTCGTCCTGCGAGAAGGAAATGCACTGTACCGCATCGATCGCAAAGCGATGACTTTGCACCATGTCGCGGGGACCGGAAAACAGGGATTGGCCGGTGACGGTGGCGATGCGCGACAGGCCCAGTTGAATGGCCCCAAGGGAATCGCACTGGATCAACAAGGAAATATCCTGCTGTGTGACACCGAAAACCACGCGATTCGTATCATCGATCAAGCATCAGGGAAGATTGATACGCTGGTGGGTGACGGCAAGATGGGAGATGGACCTGACGGAAATCCAAAGCAATGCCGCCTGAATCGCCCCCACGGGATCTTTGTTGATCGCGACGGCATCATCTACATTGGTGACAGTGGAAACCACAAGGTGCGGAAACTGATTCGGTAGGATCAGCATCTGACTTCGCACCTGATACGGTCAAAAGGATCAGTTCAGCGATGAGTCGTCTTCGATGCACCATGGTGCTCACGATGCTGCTCATTCCGTTCTGGTCGGTGGGCGACGGCGTCTTTGCGGACGAAGCTGCGACTGTCGTTCCTGATCGACATTCACCGACAACGACGGAACTGTCGCTACATCTGTCCGACACCAACCTTAACGATTGGCTGTCGCTTTCCAGATGGACGTCGATTTCACGGTTCGACCAACCGCGCGTCTCCCGAATCACCCACGCACATCAACCATTGCGACAAGTCGAACTGTTCGGCGGAGACCGGTTCCTGGCTGAATGCTTGAATTGGGGATCTGATCACGCCGCGTTTCGATTGTTGAATGGTCAAACTATTCGAGTCCCCGTCGTCGCGATCGCCAACCTGTCGAATCCACCCGGGGAAATTGATCTGGTTGACGAATCGTTCGAGGCGGGATCGGCAGTCGAACGCGATGACACGCTTGTGCGACAGCTCGACGATACCACCGCAGCAGACGGCAGTCGTTCCTTTCGGTTGGACAGTTCCGGTGTCAGATATACACAGCAGTTTGAACCGCAATTGAACTCGGCACGCGTCCAATTCTGGTTCCGGATTCAATCTGATGATGAAACATCATCGAATGCAGAATGGTTGCTCTACCTCGGCGACCGAGCTACTCAAGTCACACCGGTTGCTGTGCGAATCGAATCGGACCACCAGATTTCCGTGTCCGGCATCGCGCCTGATACCGACCGCTCATTGCAAACGGTAAATCTCATTGAGGGTTGGCATCTGTTCACTGCGTTGATCGCACCCGAACGAACACGGTTGATTGTCGACCAAGCGGTACTCGCCTCGTTTGCCGGCCCTAACCGCCCACTGCAAAGAATCGATCTGCACGCCACGGGTTCCAAAAACGTCTTGTGGATCGATGAATTTCAGGTGCGCAAGTTGATCCCAGTCAATCAGGACAACCACTTACGACTCCGCCCCATCGAAAGCGATGCGGTCTGGACCGCCGAAGGCGACGAGGTCGTCGCACAAATGCACGATGTGAACCGACTCGATGTGATCGTCGAGACGTTTGGCCTACGACAGGTTTTACCGTGGAGCCGGCTCAATGGATTGGTCTATCGCCAACCTGACAAGCCTATCGCTCAATTGATTCGCCCCACCTTCGGAGCCGTTTGTCGAATCGTCGGACAGCCACTCGCAGATCGACCCGATTGCGAGCCCGATCTGTGGTACGTCACCATCTGCCAGGCAGATTCAAAGCAAGTGTTCGCGCAGCATCCGATGATCGGCGAGATGACTTTTCGATGGTCCGAGATTCGACGGATCGAACCACTGTTCTACGGCGAATCCGTCTTGCTCGACGCTCGCCAGTTCCATCTGGGGAATTCGATCCGAACCGATCTGAAGCGGCAGCAACCAGATGGGACAGAACTTCGTGGACAATTCGAGTTGCAGCAGATTCCCGTAGGACACCCCTATTTCGTGTTGGATGTGGCGGAGCTGGAAGCAAGTAGTCCCGATGCGCCGATTGCCTCTCCTTATCTTGCTGAACTGCGTGCCGGACAACTGGTCACAGAAGTCCTGATCAACGATCAGCGAATCGGTGATTTGAATTCGCTGATTCGCTTCAAATCGCCCAGCCAAGCTCCACAGCGATTGCGCCTGCCGATTCCTCGGGATTTGCTGAAAGCGGGAGCGAACACATTCTTCATTCGTCAACGTCCGCTGAAAGTTCGTGAATATGACGATAGCGAGTTGGGCAAAATTTGCTTAGAGTTCGACTTAGAATCTGCTCGCTGACCGACTATTAAGAAACGGGCACTGCCTCACGCGACACAACAAAAATCCGCGTTCGGATCCGTCGGTGAGTGTGCCCGTCCCCGCTTCTCAAACCAATCGTTCGACAGGGACTTTGTTGACAGGTTGCCGCACACTCAAAAGGCCGGTTTGATTCCACGCGATCCGTTTTAACAGACAGCCTAGAATACAATGAGCCATCATTTCGCGACTCGACTTCACGCTGCGATCAAAGCCAAACGAACTCCAGCGCTCGTCGGCCTTGATCCGCGACTGGATCAACTTCCTCCAGATGTGCTGGCACATGCACGCGAACTGCACGACGATCCTGTGGCACAGGCAGCGTCGGCATTCGAAGAATTCTGTGTTCGGCTGATCGACGTGGTGGCTCCACTGGTTCCTGCCGTCAAGCCGCAGGCCGCCTTCTTCGAAGAATGGGGAGCAGACGGTTGTTTGGCGCTATCACGAGTGATCCGCTACGCGCGCCAGCAGGGGCTGATCGTGATCTGCGACGGGAAGCGCGGTGATATCGGTACGACGGCGGAGGCGTATGCTCGTGCTTATCTGGCGGGAGCCGACCCCAAAGCCGCGCCTTGGCAAGCTGACGCTTTGACTGTCAATCCGTATCTCGGACGTGACACGCTGGAGCCGTTTCTGAAAGTGGCCCAAGAGCGCGGGGCAGGAGTCTATGTGCTGGTTAAAACAAGCAATCCCGGCTCGGCAACCTTTCAGGACCGCGTTGCTGACGGATCGACGATCTATCGCCATGTCGCGCAGGTTGTCGAAGATCTTTCGAACGCGACGAATGAAAATGGCTACGGAGCGATCGGTGCCGTTGTCGGCGCAACGTATCCACAAGAATTGACAGAACTGCGTCAGGCCATGCCACATGTGCCCCTGTTAGTTCCAGGCTACGGCAGTCAGGGTGGTGCCGCGGCCGATGTGGCAGCGGCATTTGATTCGCAAGGTCTGGGCGCTGTCGTCAACAATTCGCGAGGAATCAACTTCGCCTTCAGGTCGAAACAGTACGAGGAACTATTTGGGCCGCGAAAATGGGAAGCGGCCGCCGAAGCGGCGACGAAACAAATGATCGCGGATCTCGCTGCCCATACCAGCGCGAAGGCGTTGTAACCTGCGGCTCTAGGACGGTCTGCATACGATCATGTCTCAAGTGAGAGGAATCATTTTCGATTTGGATGGAACACTGGTCGACTCGCGCCTCGACTTCGACGCGATGCGCCGTGACATGGGTTTGCCCGTCGGTGTCCCAATTTTGGAAGCGTTGGCCAAGATCGACGAGGGTCCGTTTCGTGATCAAATGCTGTCGATCATACGTGACCACGAATTGCGAGGGGCAGATGAAGCCGTCTTGATCGAAGGCGTGGCTGAATTCCTCAGTCATATTCGCCGTCGATCCATCCTCACGGCTATCCTGACGCGGAACTCGCGCGAGTGTACCGATCGTACGCTGCGGCGGTTGAACTTGACCTTCTCGCAAGTGATCACGCGCGAAGACGCGCCGCCGAAGCCCGATCCCACAGGCGCCAAGCTCATTGCCGAGCGGTGGGCATTACCTGCTCGAGAGATCATTATCATCGGCGACTACCTGTATGACCTGCAGGCGGGGCGACGTGGAGGAATGCGCAGTGTGTTGTTCGCTCCGGACGAGCGACCCCACTATGCCGACGAAGCCGATTTCGTGCTGCAACATTTTCATGCCGCGGCCGAACTGCTCGAACGCATCCAGGCCCACCACCCATGATCCGCGATCACGAGTTTGATAACTATCGTGGCAAGAATGTCCTCGTGATGGGCCTGGGTTCGTTTGGCGGAGGTATCGGTGCGGTCAGATACCTGATTGAACGAGGCGCACGCGTCACGGTGACCGATCTGCGTCCGATTGAAAAGCTGAGCGAATCACTGTCTGAACTCCGTACAACACCGCCGGATCGATTGGTCCTGGGCGCCCATCATGAAGACGATTTTCGTTCAGCCGAACTGGTCGTCGTGAACCCCGCCGTCAAACGCGAAGGCCCCTATCTGAACGCAGCGATTCAAGCGGGTGTGCCGATCACGAGTGAGATGAACCTGTTCTGGCAAAAGAATCCGGCACCGGTTGTCGCTGTGACAGGCAGTAACGGCAAATCGACAACCACAGCGATGACACATGCCATCATCAGGCAGTATTTGGCACAACAACCCGGCCGTCGCACCTGGTTGGGCGGAAACATTGGGACCAGCCTGTTGCCGCAAGTCGATCAGATTCAGCCCACCGATATCGTTGTGCTGGAGCTGAGCAGTTTTCAGTTGGCCGATCTAGATCGACTACAGGTCAGCCCGCATGTCGCGGTCGTGACGAACTTCGCTCCAAATCACCTTGACTGGCATCCCGATCTGGACGACTACCGCCGCTCGAAACAAGCGATACTCCGCTGGCAGTCGGTCCAGGATATCGCCGTTCTGAATGATGATGACCCCGACGTCTCTGCATGGGTCACCAATGGCAAGCGACTGGGCTTCGGGTTGAATGACGACGGTTCGATTGGTGCCCATTTGCATCATCGCGACGCTGTGATTCGAGTTGTGGGACAAGAGATGCATTGGCCGCTGCGCAATTGGTTGAGGCTGCCGGGGTTGCACAATGTCTGCAATGCCTTGGCGGCGATTGCCGCCGCGAGTTCGCTGGGCGCCGATCAGACTGCAGCGCAAACTGCGATCGAAAACTACGAACCGTTACCACATCGATTACAATTGGTGGCCGAAGTGGCTGGTCGCCGATTTTATAACGATTCTCTCGCCACAACACCCGAATCGGCCAGCGTCGCTCTGGCAGCGTTCGAAGCGCCGATCGTGCTGCTCGCGGGCGGTTACGACAAGCATGTCGATCTCGGACAGATGGCCCGCGACATCTCCGCTCGGACGAAGGCGGTCGCGTTGATGGGACAAACGGCCGAGTCGCTGCAGCAATTGATCTCGAAACATGATCGACATCAATGTCTGATATCGGCTCCTCAATCGTCTTTTTCCGCAGCGTTTGAATGGGCCGTCGATCATTCCTCGCCAGGCGACGTGATCCTGCTGTCGCCTGGCTGTGCAAGTTATGACTGGTTTCGAAACTTCGCCGACCGCGGATCTCAATTCGTCAGCCTGGTAGAGAACTATGCGACCAAATCCAGTGCGATGAACTCCTCGAAGAATCGATAGGCAGACTTCACTGCCTCACAGCGATTCGATGTTAGGGTCCATCGTCTTCAGATTCGTCATGGCGGCTTTGCGTGCCGCCTCGCTCAAGTTCAACTCGGTCTCTATTCCATGGCGATGTTTCGCGACAGCCTCATCAAATGCGGTCAGGACGTCCAGCGCCTTATCTTTGGATGCGACCAGACCAATGATCAGGTACTGCACGATCGCTACTCCATAACAGACCCAGCCCACCGTTCCGTCCTTCAGGACCGCGAGGATTGCCAGGACAGGTGACGACCGATTCAGATGCTGGCAAATCAATCCCTTCAGAAGGTGCGGCAGGTACCGAATAACACTGCGCACGACATGTCCGCGTTCGATTTCGGGCTTTTGAGGTCCTGGATGGATCAACGCAAACAGAGCTTGATCAGGCATCCCTTCGATCACACCGATCGCCAGTAGCAGACGCCCTGCCAGAAACCAGGCACTATCCCGAGCCGACTCCGAGACCCAGTCAAAGAGAAACGATTCCATATTGGCGGTCGCGACCAGTAACAGCAATGATCCGCGGAACCAGTGTTCCAGATCCTTTTCGAGTTCTTCATTTATTTCCTGGACGCGTGCAACCTTGCGCATCACGATGCGAAAGATCGGGATCGCAATAAACCCGAGAAAAAATCGAACGAGGGGCCGGACGACGGGCCGCAACAGTCGGCTGGGCATCAGTAGCTGCAGCAGTTGCAACACAACAGGCTCGTCCAAAAAAGATGGTGATGAATACACCCCACCATGACAATTCGCAGCGGAGTGATACCGCAAGCGCCATCAAATCGCTATGGGAATCGGTCGATGTCGTAAACCCAATTCGCTCCGAGCGCTTCAACTATCGGCCGCGAGCGAATCGATCGCCATGTGTTTACAAACGGCGAAATCGCCGCCGTGGTTCATTTTGGCGGCTGCCGTTTCATTGTCAGCAAATCAGTCCTGGGCGAGGCAACCGACACGAAATCCTTGGGGAAGCTGGCGTTAGGATCGGTCTCGATCATCGAACAGAGTCGCAAAGTATCGCCGTCAACTTCATAGATTGCGGCGATCGGCGGGACGTTGTTCATGAAGATGCTCAATCGCTTCGGCTTGCTGTCGAAATCGATCATCAGGCTATGGGACTCGTCAGGGACCAGATGATCACCACGCTTGATCGTCAGCAGGCCCTTGTTAAATGCGTATGACAGGCCAATCTGATTGACACGCTCGGTTTCCGCAGGAGTTCCACCCGATTCGATGGCGATGACCCGCCATTCACCGTCCAGTTCCCAGTTCATGGGAGGCAGAGTTGAAGGTTGGCTGCAGCCCATCATTAGAACGCTCACTGAGCAGATCCAAATCAGTTTCATTCGCGCGCACCCCCTTTCGTCGGCCGGTGTGACTCGATGGCAAATGATCCAGAGTGCTTTGGCAAACACTGATTCGTCACAACGTCGGTGCACCACCCGCCGAGATGACCTGATTGAGATGTGATTGCAGAATGGACTCACCGGAAAGAAACCTTACTCCAATTTCGACGGCGAACAAAGGCGGCCCGTGCCAGTCAGACTCTTTGATTTTGACCAGATCCTTTTGAGTCGTGAATACAACATCTGCTGACATCTCGAGGGCTCGATCGGCCAATTGATTCAGATCGCTGATTGAAAAGTGGTGATGATCCGGAAATGGCTGAAATTGGCCACACTCGACACCCAGCGATCTGAGTGTTTGTCGAAACCCTGTGGGATTTCCGATTCCACAAAAGGCAAACGCATTTTTTCCCGCACTAATGTCGATTGGTTGGGCGTTCCAGTTCAAGTCGACCAACCGCTGCGGCGCAAACGCGATTTCAACACACTCATCGCAACCGCGGATCTGTCGCAGTCGCTCGCGAAGCGCCGCAAGCTCGGTCGTTGAACACTGGTCGGCTCGCGTGATCAAAACGACGTCGGCACGTTTTAGTCCCGACAACGATTCTCGCAACAGGCCGCGTGGTAGCAGATGCTCGTAACCCCAGGGACGAAGGGCATCGACCAGCACCAGATCCAGATCTCGATGCAACCGCCGATGTTGAAACCCATCGTCGAGCAGCAACACGTTGCAACCGAACTCGGAGACAGCCCTGCGTGCCGACGAGACTCGATCGCGTTGCTGCAGATGGGGCACGCCTGGGCACAGTCGATCAAGGACGCGTTTCTCGTCATTGCCATCGTCAATAATCGTTATAGTCGACGGATCGTGTGGATCCGCAGAGCTTTTGAGGGAACGGTAACCGCGGCTCAATAGACCTGGTCGGTTTCCCGCCGAACGGAACCAATTGGCGAGCCAGGCAGCCATCGGTGTCTTGCCAGTTCCGCCGGTCGTGATGTTGCCAATGCTGATCACCGGCACGGTGGCACGATGAATCGCCAACCAGCGACGATCATAGGCCAGATTTCGCACCGATGTCGCGGCTGCATAGGCCAACGAGGCGACATGTAACGCTGTGCGGAGCGAGGTCGCTGCCAAACCGCGCCGCTGCCCCGCGAACAATTCGTGCAGAGCGGCCTCGTCCATGCCCACGGCTCTCGATCGCTGGATATGGCCTGCATAAAGGAATCTAACGGGCACGACCCCGCTGGATCGCGCCCGCCGATCTCCGCAATACTATCCCAACTCAGCAATGCGCTGGCAGATCGCGTCAGCCATCTGGCTGGTGCCAACGGCGGTCGGATCGGTGCGACTCGGCTTCAGGTCGTACGTCACGTTCTTGCCGGCCGAGATCACATCAGCCACAGCCTGTTCGAGCTTTGCGGCGGCCTTGGCTTCGCCCAAATGATCGAGCATCAGCTTAGCCGACAGGATCAGTGCGGTTGGATTGACCTTGTTCTGGCCCTTGTACTTTGGTGCACTGCCGTGGGTTGCTTCGAAGATGGCAGCGTCGGCTCCAAAGTTAGCCCCAGGTGCCACACCTAAACCGCCGACCAGACCTGCACACAGGTCACTCAGGATGTCGCCGTACAGATTCGGTAGCAGGATGACGTCATACAGTTCGGGCTTCTGCACCAACTGCATACACATGTTGTCGATCAGCCGTTCCATGTAGGTGACCGAACTGCCATCGGGAACATTGCCGTCCAGTGTTGGATCGGTCTTCGTCTTCAGTTCGGGCTGTTCGAACTTGGCCTTGAACGATGCCGCAACGGCGCGTGATTCGTCGTACCACAGCCCGTCGGTGAACTTCATGATGTTCGCCTTGCAGACGGACGTCACCGACTTGCGGTTGTGCTTTACGGCGTAGTCGAAGGCGAACTTCGAAATGTTCCGCGTTCCTTCGACTGAGATCGGCTTGATGCTGACGCCGGTCGTGTCGAGTCCCGTGCCGATCTTACGGCCGGAGGTGGCTTTGTTAATCGCCTGAATCAGTTCAGCCGTCGCAGGTTGCCCGGCCTGGAATTCCACACCGGCGTACAAGTCTTCGGTGTTCTCGCGGACGACAACCAAATCGACATTCGAATCACTGAAATAGGTGCGGACGCCGGGGAAGCTTTTGCACGGTCGCAGGCAGGCGTATAGTCCCAGTTCCTGGCGCAGGAAGACGTTAACCGATCGAAACCCTTTTCCAATTGGCGTGGTGATAGGTGCCTTCAAGGCAACTTTATTCTTACGAACAGAAGTCAGCACCGATTCGGGAACCTTGCCCAACTTCTCGATGACTTCGATACCACATTCCTGGACATCCCAATTGATTTTCACTCCCGTTGCTTCTACACATCGGCGGGTTGCTTCGGCAATCTCCGGCCCGACACCATCGCCGGGAATGAGGGTGACGTTATACATGTCGACTGGTGACTCTCTCTTGAGGTTCAGCGGAAACAGGCCTCACATCGAGGCGCGGCTCGCAAATCATACCGGCAATCACGCCGATTGAACAATTCAGACGGCGTGCCTCGGCGATCCTCAGAAGCATCGCTGGCTTAGGCAAAGGACGGCCGAGAGCGATTTCTTTCCCCGTCCGTCGGATCTCTCCGATTTCGTCCGCCTCGGCCGTTCGGAATGCCACAATCGTGTCCATTGATCGATCCGGGATCCGAAAATCCTCCGCCTTGCCAGTCGTTAAGATAAAAATTAGGATGGAGTTATGAACATTCAATGGGATCCACTGCGGCAAATTATTCAGGCACACCAGAGGTTTGTGATTTCGAGCCATGTGCGACCTGATGCCGATGCGATCGGATCTGAAATCGGACTCGCGCGGATCCTTGAATCGCTCGGCAAGTCCGTCCGGATCATCAATACGTCGCCCACACCCGCGAACTTGCTATTTCTTGATCCCACACGTCGGGTTCATCAGCTGGGAGCTGCCGCCAAGTCCGAAGACGTGATGGCGGCAGAAGTTCATTTCGTTGTGGATACCAGCTCATGGGCGCAACTGTCGGACGTTGGTAAGGTGATGCGCGAGTCACATGCCAAACGAGTCGTCATCGATCACCACGTCAGTTCTGACGACCTCGTCGCAGTTGAATTCAAAGATACAACCAGCGAAGCCACCGGCTCACTGATCTTCCAGTTGTCCGAAGCACTGGGAGTCAATCTGGATGCCAGTGCCGCGACTGCCCTGTTCGCGGCCATTGCGACCGATACGGGTTGGTTCCGATTCGCCGCCGTCTCGGCCGAAACGATGCGGATTGCCGGACGACTGATCGAGCAGGGGGCTTCGCCTGCAGCGATCTTTCGCGAACTGTACGAGCAGGGAACGATCGCCAAGATGCATCTGGTTGGTCGGGCACTCAGTCGAATGCAACTCGATTGTGATGGCGAGTTGGCCTATACAACCGTGGAATGGTCCGAGTTCGCAGACCTTGGCGCAGTCTCTGCGGATACCGAAGACCTGGTTAATGAGTGCCTGAAGGTCGCCGGAACGAAAGGTGCCTTCATCGCCATCGAGCAACAGAATCGTCAGGTGAAAGTCAGTTTCCGCAGCCGCCTTGAATCACTGAATGTCGCCGCCGTCGCCGAAACTTTCAGCGGTGGCGGACATCGCCTGGCGGCCGGCGCCACTCTGCCGGCGCCATTTGCCACGGCCGTCGGTCGTGCGCTCGAGGCCATGAAGACTGCGATCGTGCAGGCACGTTCGGCAACCAAGCTGGACTGATTTCCGTCCGGCGTCTGGTTCGCTGCCATTTCACTGCTGCATCAGACACACTCGGTGTCAGCCTTGCACCGACTTCATGATCCCTTCGACAACGGTGTCGGTCTGAACCCCTTCCGCCTGGCCTTCGAAGTTCAGGATGATGCGGTGTCGCAGAACACTGAGCGCAACCGCCTTGATGTCGTCGCGAGCAACGTGATAGCGGCCATCCAGAATCGCCAGGATCTTCGCGGCCAGGATCAGTGATTGAGCACCACGTGGGCTGCTGCCGTAACGCACGAACCGCTTCGTCACATCTGGCGCCGAGGCATGTTCGGGATGCGTCGCCAGGACGAGCGAGATCCCATAGCGACGCACGTCATCCGCAATCGGAATCTGCCGTGTCAGTTGGCTCATCGCCAATACTCGCTCGCCGGCGAGCACCGGTTCAGCCTTCGGTGACTTGGCCTCTGTGGTGCGATCGAGAATCGTCTCCAGTTGCTGCATGTCTGGAAACTTGACGATCAACTTACTAAAGAACCGGTCCAACTGCGCTTCGGGTAGCGGATAGGTTCCCTCCATTTCGAGTGGATTCTGTGTCGCCAGGACGAAAAACGGTTCTGGCAATTTGTAGGTCTGCCCGGCAATCGTCACCGTATGTTCCTGCATCGCCTCGAGCAATGCGGATTGTGTTTTGGGCGTCGCCCGGTTGATTTCGTCTGCCAGCAGTACGTTTGTGAAGATCGGGCCTTGCTGGAATTCGAACTTTTTCTGTTTGTCGGTCGTTTCCAACACAACGTTGGTTCCGAGCAAGTCGGCTGGCATTAGATCGGGAGTGAACTGCACACGGCTGAATTTCAAATGCAACGCATCAGCCAGCGTTCGAACCAGC